>Ga0105251_10000085_pt1 | contig 89249 bp, 83 predicted proteins | sample KBSS64metaG_FD_80424 | JGI IMG/M metagenome (GOLD analysis project Ga0105251, IMG submission 80424) | Switchgrass rhizosphere microbial communities from Kellogg Biological Station, Michigan, USA - KBS S6-4 metaG | ecosystem: Host-associated > Plants > Roots > Rhizosphere > Soil | place...
GCAAAACCCAGTGCTACCTTTTCCGATAGGGCGCCGAGGTGAACGCAGTCCGTCCAGTCGGCTCGGGCTCCGTTGCCGTTTAGCCAGATGCTCAGCAACTCCTCAACATGAACGGTTCGCATCCAACCGCTTGTGCGCGCTCGCGCGACCAGCTGCCCCACCACCAGGTAGCAGAGCAGTTCAGCGCGGGCCTGGTCGTCAAGGTTGCTCAAATAGATCATCCGTGTTCGGTGTCGCGCCGGTTGAGTCCGTGCCTCGTAGTCTACGTCACCAGGTCGGTCGCAATGCGACCAAGGGTCCTACCAAAATGCCCGGCCCGACCTTGTCAACAGCGTCGGCTTGCTCGGGACCCACCACATTATCCTCCGCCAATGATGTCGTTACCTTGTCAAGGTGCGACTGTCAGGTAGCTCGGCGGAAGCTGACGTTCACTCGCCGATCCACGAAACTTGGCAAACGGCAGTAAATGGCCGGACGGCGACGCACACCAATCAGATTCGCAGAGCAGGCCTCCGCAACGCCCACAAACCACTCCCGAGCGCAGCGAATCGGAACTGGGAGTTTTGAACGAATTTTGAACAAATATTAAACAGCCCCTGCTGGGTAAGGCTTTGCGGGCGACGGGAAATGTCGAAATGGTACGGCCCCACGTCGAAACTCGCCACGCTGGAGCGATCGGGATACGCGCGCCGCAGCAGCGCTCCGACGCGCTCCCGGAACTCGGCTGGGCGCAGCGGCAACGCGACGTAATCGTCCGCGCCGCCGGAGAGGGCTCGCACCATGCTTTCCTCCGACGTCTCCCGCGAGGCGAAGATGACCGGCAACCGGTCGCCGCCGACCGCCCGCACCGACCTCAGCACCTCCGCACCGGACAGGCGCGTGCCGTGCCAGTCCAGCACCAGCAGATCCACGGTGGAACGGGCGAGCGCTTTCGACATGGCAAGGCCGTCATCGTAGGCCATGCACGTATGGCCCGCGCTGAGAAGAACTGTTTCGATGGACTGACGCATGACCGGGTCACGCTGAAGAATGGCAATGCGCATGGGGGATGACTCTTAACTGATAGCTCGGACGCGATTCTCAGAGGCAGGCCCGTTCCATCCCATAGGAACAATCCTAATTTACATATCTATCGACGCCGCCCGACAACTCCATCCCGCAACTCCTACAAGCTGCCGCAACGTTTCCCAGTGCGCAGAGCCGGAACTCCGTGGCGAAAACGCCCGTCCCCGCGGAACTTTCTCAATCGAATTAAGCACTTCCCGAGGCGAGCGACTTTCATCCTGTAAAATCCCCGCCTGGCCAAAGTCGTCATCGCGCCCCCTATCCGGGCCGGCGCGCCGGTGTCCCGTGCTCTACCCAGCGCCTACCACACTTCTCGCCCGACGACCGCCGTATTTCCACGCGCCACGTGTGGCTCACCATTCAAGACAACGACATAGCAATGCAAGCGACAAATCTGGGTGGAGCGCAGGCTGCCACCCCACGCCCTCTTGGGCGCAGCGATTACAAGACGCTCGGCCTCGCCGCCCTCGGCGGAGCGCTCGAGTTCTACGACTTCATCATCTTCGTGTTTTTCGCGCCGGCGATCGGTCAGCTATTCTTCCCGGCCGCGATGCCGGAGTGGCTGCGCCAGGTGCAAACCTTCGGGATCTTCGCGGCGGGCTATCTGGCGCGGCCGCTCGGCGGCATCATCATGGCGCACTTCGGCGACCTGTTCGGCCGCAAGCGCATGTTCACGCTGAGCGTGCTGCTGATGTCGGTGCCCACGCTGATGATGGGCCTCCTGCCCACCTACGCGAGCATCGGCGTGCTGGCGCCGGTGCTGCTGCTGTTGTTCCGCGTGATGCAAGGCGCGGCGGTAGGCGGCGAAGTGCCGGGCGCCTGGGTGTTCGTCTCCGAGCACGTGCCGCAGCGGCATATCGGCTATGCATGCGGCACGCTGACGGCCGGTCTTACGGCAGGCATCCTGCTCGGCTCGCTGATCGCCTCGGCGGTGAACCGCAACTTCGCGCCGGCGGAGATCTCCGCGTATGCGTGGCGCCTGCCGTTCCTCGTGGGCGGCGTGTTCGGCATGTTCTCCGTCTACCTGCGCCGCTGGCTGCATGAAACGCCGGTCTTCGCCGAACTCAAGCAGCGCAAGGCGATCGCCGCCGAAGTGCCGCTCAAGGCCGTGCTGCGCGACCACGGCCGCGCCGTGATCGTCTCGATGCTGCTCACGTGGATGCTGTCGGCCGCGATCGTCGTGGTAATTCTGATGACGCCGACGCTGCTGCAAAAGCAGTTTCATGTCGCGCCGGCCACCGCGCTGCTGGCGAATTGCGTGGCGACGCTGTGCCTGACGATCGGCTGCGTGATGGCGGGTTCGATCGCCGGCCGCATCGGCGCGGGGCGCACGATTTTCATCGGCGGACTCGCGCTGGCGGTCACGTACTACGTGATGTTCCAGCAACTCGCCGTCGATACGTCTGCGCTGGTGCCCCTCTACGCCGTGGCCGGCCTGTTTGTCGGCGTGATCGGCGCGATTCCGTTCGTGATGGTCAAGGCGTTCCCGCCCGTCGTGCGGTTTTCGGGCATTTCGTTCTCGTATAACGTCGCCTATGCGGTGTTCGGCGGCCTCACGCCGATCGCCGTCTCGCTGATGATGAAGTCCAACCCGATGGCCGCGCCGCTGTATGTGGGAGCGATCTGCATTCTCGGCGCATTGACCACGCTGTTTATCAAGGACGCAGCGCCGCAAGCTCGCTGAGCGGGGCTGGCGGTCGACGCGACTTGACCCGTGAAAAAACGACCCCCGCGATGCGCGCGCATCGCGGGGGTCGTTTTTCAATGGCAAGGCTGCGGCAACACGACGGAGCGGCCAAAGAACCGCTGCGCCGCGCCGCGGCTTACAGCGACGCTTCCTGAATCGTGCCGGTATCGATCGCGCGTTCGATCAGCCCTTCGTTTTGCGCCTTCGTGATCGCATCGGCGATCAGCTTGTCGGGCTCCTCGATCTCCGCCTTGAGCGTGCCGATGAGGCCGGACGCATCCAGCACGACGAGTGTTTTCGCCGAATCAGCCAGGCTGATGATGACCCGATGAGGCGTGGGCCCTTCGCCGAGGCTCGCGCACAACTGCATCACCTTGCCGCCAATGGTTTGCTCGAAACTCTGAATCATTGTTTGCTCCCTTGGTTGCAGCCAGAATCGATGGCGTCGGGCGCCCGCCGCCCGGGCTCCCGTATCAGAGCCCCAGCCCGCCGCGCGGCGCACGTGCGCCGTCGATGCTGATACGGCCCGCGCCGGTCACGAACAGCAGCAGGAAGCCGCCGGCGATTCCGATGTTCTTCCAGAAATGGATCACCATGTCGCGCTGCAAGGCCGGATCGGTGACGTTCCAGAAATCGTGGCCCAACACCGCCGTCGCCACGGTATAGACGGCCATGATCACGGCAAGCGGACGCACCTTGAAGCCGACGATCAGCAAGAGGCCGCCGAGCGCCTCGACCACGGTCGCGATCGGCGCGGCGATCTGCACGAACGGCACGCCCTTCGAATGCAGGTAGCCGACGAAGCCCGCATAGCCCAGCAGTTTCATCACACCGCCCCACAGAAACAGCACGGCAAGGGCGATACGTGCGATGAGGATAACGCCGGAATCGACGGGACGCGCCATGAGAAGCTCCTATAAATGAATAAGCAGCAGACCCGGTCAGGTTGCCGCAGTTCCCCGCCTTGCACCTGAGGATATGTGCATTACCCGCCTTTTCCAAGCTCGGGCGGGGCCGAGCGGCGCCCGCTGTATTGGAGCGCAGGCGATTACCGAGGCGCATCCGGCGCAAGCAGCACGCCCTTGGTGAACACGAAGCAACCATAACCGCGCTCCTCGCCCGTGGCGATCACGCAATAGGCTTTGCGCGCCCGCTCGTAAAAAGCGAACCGTTCAATCGACGCAAACGGCACCTCCCGCCCTTCCGCGGCATTGACCTCGGTCTGCGCCTCGCGCTGCACCGCCGGAATCGTCTGCGGCTCGCCGACCACTTCCATCCGCGAGGCGGGATGTTCGATGAACGTATCCAGCGGCATCACCGACAGCACCGCGCGAATCGCGCGCGGCGCGCTCACGCCGTCGAGGCGAAGCAGGTTGCCGAGCACACTCTCGCGGGCGACCGAATCGCCCGGAAAGTTCGCGTCGCAAATCACCAGTTCGTCGCCATGGCCCATCGAGCGCAGCGCATGCAGCACATCGGCATTCAGCAGCGGGTCGAGATTCTTCAGCACGGTGTCTCCTTGTAGTTCGATTGGCGGCTGGCCGCCCGGTTTTAAACAACAGTCGATTCTTTATGCAGCGACCGCTTCACGCCCGCGTTCGGGTCTCGCCGATACGACCGGCGCTCGACGAGAACGGAACAGCGCCGCGGATTGCATTCGGGCGATCGATTGTAGCAAGCAACTTTGCGTCCATCCGCGCAAAGCCGCGCGAGACGCCGCACCGCCACCGCAGCCAGCCGACCAGCGCCAGCAGCACGAGGCCCGCGCCGCCCAGCACCGGCTCGCGCCACGCGAGCAAGGCGGTGAACGTGAACGCGCGCGCGCCGGCGAGCAAGGCGAAACCGGCGATGGCGCTGCACAACGCGTCGACGGCGCACGACAGGCGCGCGAACGCGACGACGGTTCGGACGGCCGTGGCGGCAGCGGGCTCAAGCATGATCGTCTCCGTGAAAAGATGACGCCGGTCAGGCCGCGGCCGGCACCTGGTCGAGGAAACCGGTGACCGCCTGCAGGCGGCCATGCGCATCGACCACGCCGAAATCGGAACCCTTGACGATCGCCTCGCCCACGGGCGTGGTCAGTTCCCAGGAAAAACGCAGCCGGTTCGCGAAGCCGTCGACCTCGGTCGTGCGGCGAAACGTGTGATGCGGGAAGCGTTCATGCACCGCGCGGATCATCGCGTCGATGCCGTCGTGGCCCGCGCCCGCCAGCAGCGGATCACGATAGTCGGCATCCGCGGCCCACGTCGCGGCGATCAACTCGCGACGGCGCGCGCCATCGGTTTCATTCCATGCGTCGAAATAACGGTCGATCGGATCGGTATGCGCATTCATCTCAGACTCCTTCATGGGTAGCGACTGAGCACTACGCTCGGCAAACACGTTGTATGCGGCGGGCTCGGAGTGAAGATTGGCGGCTCGCGCGCGGCGCGTCGATTACGTGCGAGGTAATGGATTGCCAGCGCGGTTTGGCTATCATCGTTGGCATGAATACGCTCTCTCTTGCGCAAACCGCCCCGTCGACTCCGCCGACGGCCAGCCGCACGGTCGGCGATCTGCTGCGCGAATGGCGGCAGCGGCGAAGAATGAGCCAGTTGCTGCTCGCGGCCGAGGCCGATATTTCGACGCGGCATCTGAGCTTCGTCGAATCAGGCCGCGCGGTGCCGAGCCGGGAGATGGTCATGCATCTGGCGGAACGGCTCGACGTGCCGCTGCGTGCACGCAATGCGCTGCTGATCGCGGCGGGTTATGCGCCGTTGTTCCGTGAGCGTCCGCTCACCGATCCCCAGTTGGCCGCCGCGCGCGAGGCCGTCGAACTGGTGCTCAAGGGGCACGAGCCGTATCCGGCGCTCGCCATCGACCGTCACTGGACCATCCTTGCCGCCAACAGCGCGCTCGCGCCTCTGGTGGCGGGCGCAAGCGCGGAGCTGCTGAAGCCGCCGGTCAATGCGCTGCGCCTGAGCTTGCATCCGGAGGGGATCGCGGCTTCCATCGTCAACTGGCATGCCTGGCGGGAACACGTGCTGGCCCGGCTGCAACGTCAGATCGACGTAAGCGGCGACGACACGCTGAGCGCGTTGCGCGACGAGTTGGCGGGCTATCCCGCGCCGCCTGGCGCGCAGGCGATCGACCCCGACCCGGCCATCAATCAGATTGCCGTGCCGCTGCGGCTACGCACGCCGCTTGGGCTGCTGTCGTTTTTCAGCACCACCACCGTATTCGGTACGCCGGTGGACGTGACGCTATCGGAGCTGGCGATCGAAGCGTTTTTTCCAGCCGACCAGCAAACCGCGGCGGCGTTGCGCGAGTTTGCCGAAAGCCAGCGCGCCCAGGCGGCGCCTTAGTCGTGGTTTGATCCCGCAACACCGCCGAAACCGGGCAATGCGCGCCGGTCACGACCACCCGATTCGAACAACCGTTCACGGAGATGCACTTGAACAATCACGCCGTGCTGATACGCCAACTCGCACTGGCCGACCGCGACGCCTACTTCGAACTTCGCCTGCGCGGACTGAAGGCGCATCCGGAATCATTCGGCCAAAGCTACGCGGACGCGCTGGCAAGAGGCGCGGCGCAACACGACGCCATGTTGGAAGGTTCGCGCGCGGCCGACGGTGATTTTCTGCTGGGCGCTTACGCATCGGCCGGCGCACCGCTCGTCGGCGTGGTCGGAATGCGGCGCAACCCGCGCGACAAGGAGCGGCACAAAGCCGCCGTGGTCGGCATGTACGTCGCGCCGGAAGCCGCTGGGCGTGGCGTTGGGCGCGCGTTGCTCGACGAGTTGCTGGCGCGTGCGGCGCGAATAGAAGCTTTGCGGCAAGTCCAACTCATGGTCGGCAGCCGCAACGAGACGGCGCGCAAGCTCTATGAGTCGCTCGGCTTTCGGAAATACGGATGCGAAGTCGCCGCGCTGAATGTCGACGGCGTATTTCACGACGCCGATTTGATGGCGCGGTTCATGTGAGCCGTCGCTGTCTCGAACCGGCGGCGCGTGATCTGACCTCCTCTTGCCCTAACAGACCGGCTACGGCTGACATCCAGGCCAGGGCGAACGGCCCGTCATGGACGGCCGACGCGGCCGCTGTTCCCGGCCCCGCAGTCGAGCAGGTTCGACCGGCCGGCCCCAGGATGTTACGAAAAAAGTTACAAACTCGGCCTGGTTTGTAACCAGGGCCGCGACGATCTGTTACATCTGTGATTTGTCCCCCACCTCCGAAAACGTGCGGTATTTATTACATCTCAGCAGCTCGCCCTTCTGCTTTTTCTTTTCCAGGCGCGCTTAAATCGGCGAGATCGCCCCACACTTATCGTGTGCTCAGACGAAAGCTTACAAGTCCTGTTCTATAAGGGTTTTCAGGGACCAGACGAAGGTCGCCCCCAGCCCAAAAATGTGCATAACGGCTTCTATTACGAGCCCGTGAAAAAATTACCTGAAATTGATGTATCTTTTTAGCGATATTTTTTCGAGAAGGGATTGATTTCTTGTTTTGCCCTTCATACAATTCGTCCCAAGCTGTTACGAAATGTAACGCGATGTATCAAAAAGTCGCCATCTGTATCAAGACATGTAGCCGGAGGTCATCGTTTCCGGCGAGGCATAAAAGAGAAAACGGCAAAAAGCCGGCATGGTAATTCGGGGCTTCGGAAACAGAGAAAATGGACCGTAGCAGCGAGACGCTGGATTCAATCCGCGAGATCAACTTGTCGTACATCATGCTTGCGCAGCGCATGTTGCGCGAGGACAAAGCAGTCGGGATGTTCCGGCTGGGACTGTCATCGGAACTGGCCGATCTGCTTGGCGGGCTGTCGCTCGCGCAGGTCGTCAAGCTGGCCGCTTCCGATCAACTTTTGTGCTTCTTCCGCTTCAACGACCACGCCATGTTGTCGGCGTTGACGCAAACCACGAAGCATGCAGCAGTTGCACCGACTCACGCGGCAATCCTGCTTGCGGGCCAGCCCGCCGAGCAGTTCGCTTAATCGAGGTGACTGCGATGCTCAAGCGTAGCCTGACGGAAGACGCACAAGAAGTATTCCGCGCCATCGCGCTTATCGAACTCGGCGCCCGCATGCAGGTGCTGGAGAGCGAACTGACGCTCTCGCGCGACCGCATGATTCGCCTGTACCGCGAGGTCAAGGGCGTATCGCCGCCCAAGGGCATGCTGCCGTTTTCGGCGGACTGGTATATGACGTGGCTGGCGAACATCCACGCATCGTTGTTCTACAACACGTACCTGTTCCTGAAGAACGAAGCGCGTTGCTCGCATCTGGATGCGCTGACCAAGGGCTACCGGCTGTATCTCGAACACTGCAAGCACAGCGAAACCGAGCCGGTGCTGGATTTGACGCGCGCCTGGACGCTGGTGCGTTTCTTCGACGCCGACATTCTGCAGTTGACCAAATGCTGCCGTTGCACCGGCAAGTTCGTCGCGCACAAGCACGATTTGCAACACAACGTGGTATGCGGCGCGTGCCAGCCGCCGTCGCGCGCGGGCAAGACAAAGAAAGCCGCAGCGGCCCGCCAGGAAGCGCTCGATGCAGCGCAGATCGCGCAAGCCGCCTGAGCTGAACTGAATCGAGAAGGGCTGGTCCGCCCGACTCGAACCGAAGCCTGAGAAAAAAGTCCGCCGTTACGAGCGGACTTTTTTTGTCACTTCCACCGCCACAGCCACCGGCACCCCCGCGGCTACCACCTCAAGCCGCCCCGGCACCGCCTCAATCCACCAGCCCAATCGTCTGCACCACCAGCCACAAGTTCGCCGCGCTGATCGCCACGAACAGCATCCACGCCAGTAGCCGCGTCGGCAGCTTGTTGGCGAATTCGCCCATCAGCGAACGGTCGCTGGTCATGCGGATCAGCGGATAAAGCGCGAACGGCAATTGCAGGCTCAACACCACCTGGCTTGCGACCAGCAGTTTGCCGACCGCGCCGTTGCCCATCATCTGCACGCCGATCAGCGCGGGGATCAAGGCGAGCGCCCGCGTGATGAAGCGCCGTTGCCAGCACGGAATTTTCAGGTTCAGAAAGCCTTCCATGATGACCTGCCCGGCCACCGTGCCAGTGAAGGTCGAGCTTTGTCCCGAGGCGAGCAAGGTGACGGCGAACAGCACCGCCGCCAAACCGGTGCCGACGATCGGCGCGAGCAGTGTGTAAGCGTCTTCGATCTCGGTGACCTGATCGTGGCCGGTCGCATGAAACGCCGCCCCGGCGAGAATCAGGATCGCCATGTTGATCAGCAGCGCGAGCACCAGCGACACGATCGTATCGATGCGCGACATGCCGATCGCCGACCCGATGCTCGCGGCGTCGCGCTTCACCGCGCGCGTCTGCACGATCGACGAATGCAGGTAGAGGTTATGCGGCATCACGGTCGCGCCGAGAATGCCGATCGCGAGATACATCGGCTCGCGGCTGCTGAGCGCCTCCCACGACGGAATCAACCCTTGCGCGACCGACGGCCAGTGCGGCTGCACCAGCGCCAATTCGATGACGTACCCCACGCCGATGGTCGCGATCAGGCCGAGCATGATCGCTTCGAGGTCGCGGAAGTTCTTGCCCTTGAGGCCGAGCACGATCAGCGTATCGAACGCGGTCAGCAAGACGCCGGTGGTCAGCGAGCATTTGAACAGCAGATGGAAGGCGAGCGCGCCGCCGAGCACTTCGGCCAGATCGCAGGCCACGATCGACACCTCGGCGAGCAGCCATTGAACGCGCGCCACGCCCGGCGAATAACGCGCTCGCGACAACTGCGCAAGATCGCGCCCGGTGACGATGCCGAGTCGCATGCTCAGGCATTGCAGCACCATCGCCGCGAGGCTCGACAACATGACGACGAACAGCAGACTGTAGCCGTAGCGCGATCCGGCTTCGATATCGGTGGCCCAATTGCCCGGGTCCATGTAGCCGATCGAGATGAGCAGGCCGGGGCCGGCGAATTGCAGGATTTTTTTCCAGAAAGGCGCGCCTTGCGAGACGGCGACCGAGCCTTGCACCTCGGATGGGCAAAACGGCGCCGTTGCGGTAGTCGGGAGTTTGAACTGCAAGTCGGCAATCTCTTGAAGGGGGATAAACCGCGGCGCGTCATAACGGGGACGGCCGCCGCGAACCGCCTCAAGTGTACAAAGAAACCTCCGGCAATGTCCCGCTCAGTGCATAACGGCCGACGTCGCGCACGCGATAGTCGAGCGGATCGTGCAGCGTATGCACGCGAGCGTTGCGCCAGAACCGGTCGAGCGCGAGCGGAGCATGCGTGGCGCGGGCGCCGCAGGCGTCGAACAGTTTTTCGCTGACGTCGAGCGCGGCGCGATGCGCCAGGATTTTCGCCTCCGACGTGGCGAGCGCGACGTGCGCGCGGGCTTCCGCGGAAAGCGCCGGACCTTGTTGCCACGCGTCCTCGAGTGCATAAGCGGCGCGGGTCGCCAGCGCTTCCGCGCTCACCGCTTGCAGGCGCATCTCGCCGAAACGCTGGATCAGGTAAGGATCGTCGGTGGCCTTGTCGACGCCGGAGCTGATCCACGGCTTGCCATGCTGATTGACGTAGCCGCGCGCTTCCTCGAGCGCACCTTGCGCGATGCCCACGAACAGATTGATCAACACCTGCTGCGAAACCAGCGTGCGCAAACTCGCATACGGCGTATCGGCGCGCACGAGCACCTCATGCGGCTCGACCCTGACCTGCGCGAAGGACACGCTGCCGCTGTCGGTCTGCCGCTGACCGATCGGATTCCAGTCTTCGTGAACGGTGATGCCCTCGCGCGTGGTCGGCACCACGGCGAACACCGGTTTGCCGCTGGCCGGATCGTGCGCGGAGACGGTCATCATCCGCGAGCCGCGCGTGCCCGAGCAAAAGCCCTTCTGGCCGTCGAGAAGAAAGCCGCCGTCGCCGCTCGCGCTCGCGACGAGCCGCGTGTCGAGCGGATTGACCGCATTGCCCCACCACCAGCGCCCTTCCACGGTGCCGCCCAGATAGCGTGCGCGTTGTTCGGGGTTGCCCCATACATTGACGCTGACCACCTGCAAGCAGGTAAAGCCCAACAGATGCGCCAGCGCACTATCGACCGCCGCGATCTTGCGAATCGTCTCGTAGATGTCGGGCCAGCGCGCGCCGAGCCCGCCGAATTCGCGCGGCACGGCAAGCGTGAGCAGTCCCGCGTCCGCGATCCATTGTTTTTCCTGGGCTGCGTGGCCGCCGTCGCGATCGCGCTGCGCGGCGCTGGCGCGCAATGCGTCGAGCAAGCCGGCGAGATCGCGCACCACGGGCGCGGCGCACGCCTGCTGCGTTTGCAGCGCCTCGGGATGACGGGGTTCGTTCATGCAATGTCCACGTGAAAAGGTTTGACGAGCGACGCAAGCATCATAAGCGCGGTCCGGCCGTCACGCGCGCTGCGCCAACCGTCGCACGAAGCGGTCGCCGACGAACTGCACGGCCGTCACGATGACGATCAGCAATACGATCACCGTCACCATCACCGTGGTATCGAAACGCTGATAGCCGTAACGGATCGCCAGATCGCCGAGGCCGCCCGCGCCGACCGCGCCCGCCATTGCGGACGAGCCGATCATCGCCACCACCGTGATCGTGAAGCCGCCGAGAATGCCGGGAAGCGCTTCAGGCAGCAGCACGTGCCAGATGATGTGACGCCGTTGCGCGCCCATCGCCTGCGCGGCTTCAATCAAACCGCGGTCCACTTCGCGCAGGCTCACTTCGGCCACGCGCGCAAAAAACGGAATCGCCGCGATGCTGAGCGGCACGATCGCGGCCCATACGCCGATCGTCGTGCCGATCAGCAAGCGCGTCAACGGCAGCAGCGCGACCAGCAGAATGATGAACGGCGTGGAGCGGAACACGTTGACGAGCGCGCCGAGCGTGCTGTTCACCGCGCGCTTTTCGAAGATACCGCCGCGTGTCGTGGTCACCAGCACCAGCGCCAGCGGAATGCCGGCCAACGCCGCGACGAACGCGGAGACGCCGACCATCACGACGGTGTCGCGAATCGCGTCCGCGAGTTCCGAGAGCCAGAGATCAGACATAGCCGAGCACCTCGACGTGATTGGCGTAGCCGCGCGCGCGCTCGACGAGCGTCGCGATCTGCTTTTGAATCGTGCCGTGCGCATTCGCGCGCACTTGCGCGGACACGACCAGACGCCCTTGCGCATGCCCTTGAATCCTGTCGATGCCGCCATGCACGAAGCTCACGCGCCCACCTTCGACGCTCAGCGCCGAAGTCAGCCCGCCGAGATCCGGCTCGCGCGCATCGGCTCCGGTGAAACGCACGTCGAGCAGAATCCGCGCATCGGTGTGCGCGATGTCGTGCAAAGGCTTGATGCGTTCAGCGAGATCCGCGGGCAAGTCGTGCACGAGCGTGCGCAGCAAGGCGCGCGTCGCATCGTGCCGGGGATCGCCGAACACGCGCCACACCGGTCCGCTTTCCACCACTTCGCCGCGCTCGATCACGGCAACCGTATCGCAGACTTCGCGAATCACCTGCATTTCGTGCGTGATCAAAACGATGGTCAGGTCGAGCCGCCGATTGATATCGCGCAGCAACGCGAGAATCGCCTGCGTCGTTTCGGGATCGAGTGCGGACGTGGCTTCGTCGCAAAGCAGAATCTCAGGATCGGTGACGAGAGCCCGCGCAATGCCGACGCGCTGTTTCTGACCACCGGAGAGGCTCGCCGGATAAGCGTCGCGTTTGGCGGACAGGCCGACCAGTTCGAGCAGCGCGTCGACTTTGGTCTCGATCACCGCTTTCGGCGTGCCTGCGATTTTCAGCGGCAACGCAATGTTCTCGCGCACTGTTTTCGCGGAAAGCAGATTGAAGTGCTGAAACACCATGCCGATGCGCCGCCGCAATGTAACAAGGCCACGTTCGTCGAGTTCGCCGACGCTCACGCCGTTCACGCGCACGCTGCCTGAACTCGGCTTCTCCAACCCGTTCACGAGCCGCAGCAGCGTCGACTTGCCCGCGCCGCTGCGGCCGATAATGCCGAACACCTCGCCGTGCGCCACGTTCAGCGTGACGTTCGAAAGCGCCGCGGTCGGCACGCCGCGCGCATGAGTGAAGGTCTTGCCTACGTCGTCGAATACGACGGCGGCTCGCGTCGCCTGATGCGAACCGTGATTCGATGCGAGGGACAACGCGTCTTCAATGAACTGCGGCACGTCGAATAGATTAGCCATTGCTTCGCTCCTCTCAGGCATTCACTGCGCTCGGCAGGTGGTGTCGCGCATGACGCCGATGCCGCGCGCCCGCATGCACGTCGGGCAGCCGCGCTCGGCCGGCGCCGAACAGCTTTTCGCGCAGCGTCGGCGCGGCATCGTAATCTTCCTTATAGACGCCGCGGTTCTGCAACTCCGGCACGACCAGATTCACGAAGTCCTCGAACGATTCCGGCATCACCGTGCGTGTCAGATTGAAACCGTCGACACCCGCTTCCTCGATCCACGACACCAGTTCGTCCGCGATCTGCTGCGGCGAGCCGACCACCGGTTTCGCGCGGCCGCCGAGCGTCATCTGTTCGAGTACCTTGCGCTTGGTCCACACGCCGTTCACGCTCTTCTTCGAAATGGCTTCGACGGCGGATTGCATCGACTCGGTCTTCACATACGAGATCGGCTCGTCCAGCTCATATTGCGAGAAGTCGATGCCGGTCGAACTGGAGAAATGCGCGAGGCCGCCTTCGGCACTCGCATAACGCCGGTACTCGTCGAACTTCTCCCGCGCCGCGCGTTCCGTTTCGCCGACGACAGCCGTGATGCCCGCGAAAATTTTTATATCGTCCGCGGCACGCCCGAAGCTCACCGCGCGCGCGCGGATGTCGTCGACAATGGAGCGCGTGAGCGGCTTGTTCTGCCCGCCGACGAACACGCATTCCGCGTGACGTGCCGCGAAATCGACACCCCGGCTCGACGAACCCGCCTGGTAAAGCACCGGCGTGCGTTGCGGCGACGGCTCGCTCAAATGAATGGCGTCGATCGAATAATACGGACCGTCATGCTTCACGCGATGCACCTTGTCGGGATGCGAGAAGATGCGCGCCGCGCGGTCGCGCACCACCGCATCGTCTTCCCAGCTTTGCTCCCACAGCTTGTAGACCACGTCCATGTAATCGTCGGCGCGATCGTAGCGGTCGTCGTGGCTGATCTGCTGCGCGAGCCCCATGCCGCGCGCCGCGCTGTCCAGATAGCCGGTGACGATGTTCCAGCCCACCCGGCCCCTGGTCAGATGATCGAGCGTCGACATGCGGCGTGCGAACAGATACGGCGGCTCGTAGGTCAGATTCGACGTGACGCCGAAACCGATATGCTGCGTCACGTGCGCCATCGCGGGGACGATCAGGGACGGATCGTTGATCGGAATCTGCACCGATTCGCGCAACGGCGTGTCCGGGCCGCCTTGATAAACGTCGTAGACGCCGACGATATCCGCGAGAAAGATGCCGTCGAATTTGCCGCGCTCCAGTGTTTGCGCAAGACTCGTCCAATAGTCGAGATCCGTGTAATGCGCGGAGCGGTCGCGCGGATGCGTCCACAAGCCATGATTGATATGACCGACGGCGTTCATGTTGAACGCGTTCAGCAGAATCTTTTTCTTCGCCATCGTGCGGCTCCTTTCTGTTCCGGCCACGCCTAACCGCTTTCGTTACCAGGCGACGGCGTAAAGCGTGCCGAAGGCTTTGTCGAGCGCGGCGCGCACGGCCGGCGAATGCTGATAGATCGCGATGAACTTGCGGATACGCGGATCGTTCGCGCTTTCCGGACGCACGACCCACTGGATCGCGTAGTTCTTGTTCTCCAGCCCGTCGAACAGCAGCGCGCTATTCGGATCGGTGGTGCCCGCGAGCTTGATGAAGCTCGGGTAGCCTTGCGCGAGGTCGACGTCGTCGAGCGAACGGGCCAGTTGCGACGCTTCGAGCTGCACGATCTTCAGATGCTTCGGGTTGTCGATGATGTCGAGCGTCGTGGCGCGATAGTCGATACCCGGCGTCAGCTTGATGAGGCCGGCGCGTTGCAGCAACAACAGACCGCGGCCGCCATTGACCGGATCGTTGGCGATCGCGACCGTGGCGCCGTTCTTCAATTCGTCGAAGCGCTTGATCTTCTTCGAGTACAGGCCGATCTTCATGATCGTGCCCGGCGCGATCGCGACGAAGTTATAGCCGCCCTGCTTCTTCGCGTTCTCCAGAAACGGAATGTGCTGGAAGTAGTTGACGTCGATATCCTTGTTGGCGAGCGCCGCGTTCGGCGTATTCCAGTCGGTGAACTCGATGATCTTGACGTCGAGTCCCTGCTCCCTGGCTTCGCGCGCGGCAACTTTGAGCGCCTCGATTTGCGGGCTGGTGGCGGTGCCGATCTTCAGCGTGGGCACATCCGCCGCGAATGCCGACGTGGCGGACAACGCCAGCGCGAGACCGAATGCGCCGAAAAGCGTGCGAGCCGGCGCATTGAAAGAGCGCAGCAATGTGGATAGAGAAATGCGCATGGTGAACTCGTAAAGTCGTGACGTATAGGTTTTGAGGCGAGCCGCTCCAACGGCACGCGGCGACGCATGCCGCTAGAACATCGGGCAACGGAAATCCGCGACGCGCGGCTTAGCCCGCGCGTGGCAGTGACAGGAAGCGCCAGTCGGTCAGCGCGAACAGCGGAAAGTCGGACAGGTCATCGCCTCTCTCCAGATGAGGTGCGGCCCATGATAGAGGCGGCGAAACCAGTGGTCTACGAAGGGATTTTCGGAAGGAAAGCGGGAAAAATGATTTGGCGAGGCGCCGTGGGGAATAGAACCGCCAAAACCGCGCCGTCGCGCTGCTGCCCAAACAAAAACGCCGGGCCGCGCAACCGCGCGCCCCGGCGTTCACCACTAACAACTGATCTAAACACCTACCGCTTCGCTACCTGTTCCGTCACCGCGGGAGCAGAAGCAGAAGTAGCAGCAGCAACCGCACCCGAAGCCGGCGTAACCGACCCCACCGCGGCATCCGGCGCCTTCACATCGCTCCATCCACCACCCAATGCGCGAATCAGATTAACCGTCGCCACCGCCTGCGTGCCCGACAAATGACTCGCCTGTAGTTGCGTTTGGAGCACCTGCCGCTCGCCGTCGATCACGTCCAGATAGCTGACCGCGCCCTCGGTGTACTGCGTGCGCGACAGATGCGCCGCGCGCTGCGATGCCTGCACCGCATTGTTCTGCTCGCGCATCTGATCGTCGAGCAAACGCAGATCGGCCAGGTTGTCCTCCACCTCGCGGAACGCCACCAGCACCTGCTGACGATATTGCGCGACGTCCTCGTCGTACTTCGAGCGAGCTTGCGCGAGGTTCGCCTTGCGGCGGCCGCCGTCGAACAGAGGCAAGGTCAGCGCCGTGCCGGCGAACGGCCCGAGAATGAACGCACGGCTCGACCACATGAACAGATCGCCCAAGGTCGCCGACTCATAACCGAATGCGCCCGTGATATCGAGCTTCGGGAAGAACGCCGACTTCGCGAGACCCACCCGCGCGTTCGCCGCCGCCATCGCCCGCTCCGCCGCCGAAATATCCGGCCGGCGTTCGAGCAAGGCCGAAGGCAAACCAGGCGGCACGCGCACCGTGACCGGCGCAAGCGGCGCTTCCGCGAACGAGAAATCCGCCGGCGGCTTGCCGAGCAGAATCGCGAGGCTATGCTCGGACGCCGCCCGCTGACGCGCCACGCCCACCGCATCGGCGCGCGCGCTGGCCAGTTCATTGCGGGCGCGCGACACGTCGAGTTCGCTGATATCGCCTTCCTTGAAACGCCGTTCGACCAGCTTCAGCGTGTCCTCGCGCAGCGCCACGGTGCGGCGGTACAGATCCTGATCCGTGTCGAGTTCGCGCAGTTGAAAATAGTTCTGCGCGACGTCCGCCTGCAACGACAACTGCACTGAACGGAACAGCGCTTCGCTTTGCTGCTCGTCCGCTTGCGACGCGTTCACGTTGGAACCGACGCGCCCGAACAGATCGGCTTCATACGACGCGCCCACCTGCGCGCGCCAGATCGTGCCCGTCGTACCGCCCGCGCTGGCCGGCTGGAATTGCGAGGCCGCCGAAACGCGCTCACGCGTCGGGCCGAAGCCCGCGTCGAGCTTCGGGAACCAGTCCGAGCGCGCCGCCCGCGTCACCGCGCGCGCCTGTTGCACGCGCGCCGCCGCTGCCTTCAGATCCTGATTCGCGGCGGCCGCCTGCTCTTCCAGCGCGTTCAACTGCGGGTCGCCGAAAATCGTCCACCATTGGCCGCGATGCGCGTCGTCGGCGGGCTGGGCCTGCTTCCACGTGCCCGTGTCCTGTGCCGAAGCGGCAGGCGTTTCCTTGAACACGGCCGGCGTATCCACCTCCGCCCGCTTATACGTGGGCTCCACCGAGCAGGCGGCGAGCAGCGCGACCAGCAAACCGCTGGTAGCCGCCCGACCCCACCCGCCCAAAGATTCAAAACGTTTCATTATTGTTTTCTCCTCAAGCGTCCGTCACCGGCGCGCCATAGTGCGGCGCATCCTTCTGCGCGACGTGAATCGTTCCGCCGGCCAGCGTGCGCAGCACCACATAGAACACCGGGGTCAGCATCAAGCCGAACAGCGTCACGCCGAGCATGCCGAAGAACACCGCGATACCCATCGCGTGACGCATTTCCGAACCCGCCCCGCTCGACAGCACCAACGGCACCACACCCATGATGAACGCGATCGACGTCATCAGAATCGGGCGCAGACGCAAGCGGCTCGCTTCGATCGCCGCCGAGAGCGGCGTGTGTCCGTCATGCTCCAGTTCGCGTGCGAACTCGACGATCAGAATCGCGTTCTTCGCGGACAAGCCCACCAGCACCATCAAACCGATCTGCGTGAAGATGTTGTTGTCGCCCTGCGTGAGCCACACGCCGGTCAGCGCGGACAGCACGCTCATCGGCACGATCAGGATCACCGCGAGCGGCAGCGTCAGGCTTTCATACAGCGCGGCGAGCACGAGGAACACGAGCAGCACGCTGATCGGGAACACCCACAGGCCCGCATTGCCGGCGAGAATCTGCTGATACGTCAGGTCGGTCCATTCGAGCTTCACGCCATGCGGCAGGACTTGCGCCGCGACGCGTTCGGCCGCCGCTTGCGCCTGGCCCGACGAGAAGCCCGGCGCGGGTCCGCCGTTGATGTCGGCCGCCGTATAGCCGTTGTAACGCACCACCATTTCCGGACCATACGTCGGCGTCACCGCCACCAGCGACGACAACGGCACCATGTCGCCCGCCGTGTTACGCGTCTTCAGTTGCAGGATGTCGTCGGCGCGTTGACGGAACGGCGCGTCCGCCTGCACCCGCACCTGATACACGCGGCCAAAGCGGTTGAAGTCGTTCACATACAGCGAGCCCAGATAGATCTGCATCGTGTTGAACACGTCCGTGACCGGCACGCCGAGCTGCTTGGCCTTCACGCGATCCAGGTCGACGTTCAATTGCGGCACGTTGATCTGATAGCTGGAGAAGGTCGGGCCGAGTTCAGGTGTTTGCGCCGCCTTCTTCACGAAGGCCTCCGCGGCCTTGTTCAACTCCGCGTAACCGAGCGCGCCGTGGTCCTCCAACTGCATCTTGAAGCCGCCGAGCGTACCGAGACCGAGCACCGGCGGCGGCGGGAACACGGCCACGAACGAGTCCTTGATCGCGCCATATTGCTGGTTCAACGCACCGGCAATCGCACCGGCCGAGAGCTTCTTGTCGCCACGCTCCTTGAAGGGCTTGAGCGTCACGAACACGATGCCCGCGCTCGAACTGTTGGTAAAGCCGTTCACCGACAAACCAGGGAACGCCACCGCGCTTTCCACGCCGGGTTGCTTCAGCGCGATAGCACTCATGTCGCGGATCACTTTTTCCGTGCGATCCAGCGATGCGCCGTTCGGCAATTGCGCAAAGGCGATCAGGTACTCCTTGTCCTGCGCCGGCACGAAACCGCCCGGCACGACACGCGAGACCAGCACCGTCAGGCCCACCAGGACCGCGTAGACCGCGAGCATGGCGCCCTTACGGCGCAGCACGCCGGTCACGCCGCGGCCATAGGCCGTCGAGCCGCGATGAAAGACCTTGTTGAAGCGCTTGAAGAAGCCGCCCAGCAAGCGATTCATCACACGCGTAAGGACGTCTTCCTTCGCGCCGTGGCTACGCAGCAGCATCGCGGAGAGCGCCGGCGACAACGTGAGCGAATTGAATGCCGAGATCACCGTCGAGATCGCGATGGTCATCGCGAACTGCTTGTAGAACTGGCCCGTCAAGCCGGTCATGAAGGCGAGCGGCACGAACACGGCGACCAGCGTCAGCGCAATGGCGATAATCGGCCCGCTCACTTCCTGCATCGCCTTGTACGTCGCGTCGCGCGCACTCAGCCCGTTTTCGATGTTCCGCTCGACGTTCTCCACCACCACGATCGCATCGTCCACCACGATCCCGATGGCGAGCACCATGCCGAACAACGACAACGCGTTGATCGAGAAACCGAATGCGAGCAGCAGTGAAAACGTGCCCACGATCGAGACCGGCACCGCGATCAACGGAATGATCGACGCACGCCACGTTTGCAGGAACACGATCACGACGATCACCACCAGCGCGATGGCTTCGAGCAGCGTATGCACGACCGCCTCGATGCTCGAACGCACGAACTGCGTCGGGTCGTAGACGATCTTGTATTCGACGCCCGCCGGCATGTCTTCCGCGAGTTCCTTCATCGCGGAGCGCACTTCATCGGAAATCGCGAGCGAGTTCGCGCCCGGCGCCTGGTTGATGGCGAGCGCCACCGCCGGCTTGTTGTCGAGCAGCGAACGCAGACCGTATTCGGAAGCCGCAAGCTCGACCCGCGCGATGTCGCGCAGGTACGTCACGCCGCCATCCGGCGCGGTCTTGACGATGATGTCGCCGAATTCGCCCTCGGTCTTTAGCCGACCGCGCGCATTCACCGACAACTGCAACTGCGTGCCCGGCACCGAAGGCGATGCGCCGATCACACCGGCCGCCACCTGAACGTTCTGCTCACGGATCGCATTGACCACTTCGGTCGCCGTCAAACCACGCTGCGCGACTTTCTGCGGATCGAGCCACACGCGCATCGCGTAGTCGCCCGAACCCCACAACTGCACCTGGCCCACGCCCTGAATCCGCGCCAACCGATCCTTGACGTTGAGCAGCGCGTAGTTGCGCAGATACGTCATGTCGTAGCGATTGTTCGGCGAGATCAGATGGACCACCATCGTCAGCGTCGGCGAACTCTTGATGGTCGTGATGCCGAGGCGTTGCACGTCTTCCGGCAGACGCGGCAGCGCCTGATTGACGCGGTTCTGCACCAGTTGCGTCGCGAGGTCGGGATTGGTGCCGAGCTTGAAGGTGACCGTGAGCGTGAGATTGCCGTCGCTATTCGCTTGCGACTGCATGTACAGCATGTTCTCAACGCCGTTGATCTGCTCTTCGAGCGGCGCGGCGACGGCCTCCGCGATCACTTTCGGATTCGCGCCCGGATACTGCGCGTGCACCACCACCGACGGCGGCACCACTTCCGGGTACTCCGAGATCGGCAGCTTGAAGAGCGCGATGATGCCGCCCAGCAGAATCAATACCGACAGCACGCCGGCAAAGATCGGCCGATCGATGAAGAATTTGGATATGTTCATGGGAAGCTCTTAACGTTGGAGCACGCGCCGCGCGTGTCTAGCCGCGGCGCGCGAGGCTCACGAATTCTTGTCCGCCTTGGCGCGCGCCTGCGCGAGCGGCGCGCTGTTCGGGTCCTGATCGGTCGTCATCGGCACCATGTGCGCGCGCACCGAATCGCCCGGACGCACCCGCTGAACGCCGTTCACCACGATGCGATCGCCGGCCTTCAGTCCGCCCTTGACGACGCGCAGGTTGCCCTGCATGCCGCCCACCGCGATCTCGCGATACACGACGTGATTGCCCTGGTCGACCACCAGCACGAACTTCTTGTCCTGATCGGTGCCCACCGCGGCATCGTCGATCAGCAGGGCCGGATGCGGCTCGCTGCCGCCGACCTTCACGCGTGCATAGAGACCCGGAATCAACGCACCGTCCTGGTTGTCGAAACGTGCGCGCACCCGGATCGTGCCCGACGACGTGTCGAGCCGGTTGTCCACCGACTCGATCGTGCCGCTGCGCGAATAGCCGCTTTCGTCCGCGAGACCGAGTTCCACCGGCACTTTGCCGCCGTCTTTCGCGCGGCTCAGGTATTGCAGGTAGGTTTGTTCGTCCGCGTCGAACGATGCGTAGATCGGCGACACCGACACGAGCGTGGTGAGCGGCGTGGAGCTTGCGCCCGCCGACACCACGTTGCCCACCGTGATTTCCGCACGCGACACGCGGCCCGACACCGGCGCCACGATCTTCGTGTAGCCGAGATTGATGCGGGCGGTTTCGAGCGCGGCTTGCGCGGCCTTCAGGTTGGCGCTCGCCTCGCGTGCGGCGTTCTGCTTCTCGTCGTAATCACGCTTGGCGATCGCGTTGTCGGCGATCAGGCGCTGCGCGCGCTCCCAGTCGCTTTGCGTGTAACCGGTGCGCGCCTGCGCGGCCGCAAGCTGCGCGGCCGCGCGATCGACTTCCGCCGCGTAGGGGCGCGGGTCGATCACGAACAGCGTGTCGCCTTTCTTCACGAGCGCGCCGTCCTTGAAGTTGACGGACACGATCGTGCCCGGCACCTGCGAACGCACGTCCACCTTTTCGACGGCTTCGAGGCGGCCCGAATAGGTCTGCCAGTCGGTAATCGTCTTTTGCACCACGGTGGCGACATCGACTTCCGGCACGATCGTCGGCGCAGCCGGCGAACTGGCGTCGACACGAATCGCGCCGAACGTGCCCAGCCCGGCCAGCACGACCACGACAAGCGCGGCAACCGCCACGCGGCGGCGGGAAAGAGGAAGGATAGTCATGAAAAGCTCCCGGTATCGTTGATTAAAGTTTTTGCTTGTTTCTGTTTCAGCGATGGGCGCGCGCATCGAAGCGCCACTGAAAAAATCGCACCGCTTCCTGCAAGGCGGGCGGATGATCGGCCAACGCGGCATGCGAGACGCTCGGATAACGGACCACCTGAGTCAGCACACCCGCGTCGATCAGACTGCTCGCGTATTTCTCCGCCTCCACATGCAGCACGTCGTTTTGCGCCGTCGCGATCAGCGTGGCCGGCAGGCCCGCGAGCCGCGACGACTCCAGCGGCGCCGCATACGGATGCATGCGCTGCGACGCTTGCGGCAAGTACGCGCGATAACAGGCGGCGCACTCTTTCGCGGTGATGTCCGAGCCGAGGCGCTTTTCGTCGCCGAGGCGCGTGAGGCTCGGGTCGAGCATCGGCCCGAACAACGCCTGAGCGGCAATCTGCACATCCCCGCGATCGCGCGCGATGAACGCGAGGCAATTGGCCAACTGCCCGCCCGCGTCGTGCCCGGCCACGCCGACCTTCTTGCTGTTGCCGCCGAACGCGCGCGCCCGGGTCTGCACCCACAGCGCCGCGCGGTGCGCGTCTTCAGGCGCCGCCGGAAACGGAAACTGCGGCGCGAGCGAATAACCCACCGACACGACCAATGCCGGTAAGTGTTCCGCGAAATAACGCGCGGCGAAATCGGCCTGATCGATCGAGCCCTTGGTAAAGCCGCCGCCGTGAAAATAAAGCAATACCGGCAGTGCGGTCTTCTGGCCTTGCCGGTACAAACGCAAGGTAATGTCCTGCGCGTGCCCTTCTATCTGCACGTCGGTCACGCCGAGTGCCGTGCTGCTGGCCTCTGCCGGGCCGTTGCCGGCGGGCGCGAGGGAGTACGGCGGTTTCAATAAATCCATGTCGAGCCGCGCAATGCGCACAAAACTGCAATGGTGCGAATTGTGGGTTCGGCAGACTCGTAAATAAATGCCTATAATCCGGCAACACAATTCGGCGACTCTGAACAATCGAATGCGATTGCTCCGCGGATTCGATTTCCGCTCAGTGCGCCCGCCCTTTCCGGAGGTTTGCAATGGACCGGCTTCAGGCCATGCAAGTGTTCACGCGCGTCGTCGACACCAACAGCTTTACCCGTGCAGCGGAAACGCTCGACCTGCCGCGTGCATCGGTTACCACCATCATTCAGAATCTCGAAGCGTTCCTCGGCACGCGGCTCATGCACCGAACCACGCGGCGTTTGTCGCTCACGCCGGACGGCGCGGCGTACTACGAGCGCTGCGTGCGCATTCTCGCGGACGTCGAGGAAACCGAGGCCAGTTTTCAAAGCGGCAATAAGAAGCCGCACGGCAAGCTGCGCATCGACATGCCGGGATCGATCGGCCGCTTGCTGGTGATTCCTTCACTATGTGAGTTCCACACGCGCTACCCGGACATCGACCTGCAACTCGGATTGACGGATCGCCCCGTCGATCTGTTGCAGGAAGGCGTGGATTGCGTGGTGCGGGTGGGCGCGCTCCAGGATTCCTCGCTGGTGGCGCGCCGTATCGGTTTGTTCGAGGGCGTGAGTTGCGCGTCCCCCGACTATATCGAGCGCGCCGGCATGCCGACCTCGCTCGACGACTTGCAAAATCACAAAGCAGTGAACTACTTTTCGAGCCGCACGGGACGCACGCTCGATTGGGCTTTCATGGTGGACGGCAAGGAAATCGAAGTGAAGATGAAGAGCATCGTCTCGGTGAACGACGCCGATGCCTACGTGACCTGCGGGCTTGAAGGCTTCGGCCTGATTCAGCCGGCGCTCTTCATGGTGCTGCCGCATCTGCGTTCGGGCCAACTGGTGGAAGTACTGCCGGAGTTGAAGCCCTTGCCGATGCCGATTTCCGCAGTCTATCCGCACAGTCGGCATCTGTCGCCTAAAGTCCGTGTTTTCGTAGACTGGATTGCCGAACTGTTCGACCGTTGCCCATTGCTGAGCGGCCGCGGCAGTCTCGACGCCACCTGCACGAAGCGTACTCTGGAGGAACGTGAATCCGCCCCGACACTCGACACGCCCGTGATATCCGAGTGGGTCGCCTGATTCGTTTGATCTGAAGTACGGATTCTGGAATAGTGAATTTCAACCGCGGCTCCAATGCCGCGGTTTTCTTTTTGTACTCACGGCGAGCCCAATGCAGTGCGCTCGCGCAGCCTTTGCGGACTGATCCTCGCGGCGATTGTTCTTGAATCGCGACAATTCATTTCGTGAAAGTGCGATTTATCCGCACTCCGCCGAAGCCTACATTTCACCCTGTCGCAGCACACCGCGTTGCTGCAAATGAATCGACAGGAGTGAATCATGAAACGCAATCTCTTCGCAGGTCTGGCTCTTTCGCTGCTCGCAAGCGCACCGGTGTTTGCACAAAGCAGCAGTGGCGGTATTGGTCATGCCGGCAGCTATCAAACGCAACCGGCTCCGAGCACGAGCACTAAAACACGCGCCGAGGTGAAGGCCGAACTGGTCGCCGCCTATCGCGACGGTTCACTGCCGGCACTGAATCGCACCACGTATCCGAACAAAGGGTTGATCGGTCAAACGCAGGCCGCGCGCATTGCATTGCAGGAAGGCACGAATGGCGAGGTCACGCGCGTTGCTAACGGGCAGTGAAGCGGGCAGTGAAGCACGCAGTAAAAATGAAACCGCCGCGATGATTCAGTTCGAACAAATAGTCATTGCGGCGCCATTCATGCAGTCTTCAAAAAGGAGAACATCATGGCACCATCCGAACTCGATCATTGGAATACCGACGCTCCGGTCTGGACGCCGTTTCGCTCACCGCAACGCTAAGTACGGTTGGCAATTCCGCGTTACGCCGCGTTAGCAATGAGTGATGGGTGTGCCCGCGGCTTCGTTCCGCGGGCACACCACGTAGAGACAGTTAGCGTTTCGGCACGCCGTCGCGCCACTCGCCCCAGTGAGTAGCAATATCCTGCACAAGCGGATTCCCCGAGCGGTACAGGTTTTCGAGGGCGATCGTAAAGCCGCCTTGCGCGGCGTAGTTGATCAGATTGTCCGCGCTGGTTTGTCCATCGTAGGGCCGGTCGAAATCGGAACCCGAGCGCACCACGGCAACGCGATTCAAGTCGACCTTATGCACCGCGGCCGCGCGCTTGAGCGCCTCGTAGGTCGCGTTGTCTTCCTGCTGCGTGGTGCAATAGACGCCTTTGCCATCCGTCAAGGTCTTGGTCCAGTCGCGGGCCCGCTGACCAAGCAGCGTACCCGACCACCACGTATCGCCCGCCAGCGTGTCGCATTGAATGACGGTAGGCGGACGGTTAGCCGGCGCATACGAGTACTTCGCGCGCGCCGCCTGAGCCTGCGCGTTATCGGCGAGCGCAACGTTACGCGACAAGGCAAACGCCGTATCGGCGAGTTGCGTGTTCAACTGGAATACTTCCGTCCGATAGTCGAGCGGCGGCTTTTCCGATGGGCTCTTCGTATTGATGCCGAGGTAGCCCGTATTCCAGCCCGACGGAATCTCACGCCCGTCGATCTCCCATTGAATGCCGAAGTCGACCAGGTACTTCGCCCAGGCGGCGGACCCGACCGTGCCCTGTTGCGGGTCGATACCGGCGATGCCGGCCACCATGAAATACGTGCGCCGCAAATCGAAGCGTGGCGAGAACGTCAACGCCATGATCGACGCTGCGGCATTGGTATGTCCCATGCCGGTGGTCATCACGCACACGTCCTGCCGGTTGCAATGAACCGCCGGGTAATCGGGCGACAATCCGTCCACCGGAATATCACGCCACGGTCCGAGCCGGTCGAGCCACACCTGCCCCTCGGGGCCGAACATCGAAATGATCATCACCTTGACGGGCCGCCCATGCGAGCCGCCCTCGCCTTGCGAGAAACCGTCCTCGTCGGCGCTGGCGGGGCCCGACGAAAACGCGGCGCACGCCGCGAGCGTAATGGCGCAGACAGCGCCGAATGTGCGAGTCAGCATCGTGATTCTTCCTTTTGCTTGTGATGCAGTTTGGGAGAGTGCTGCTTTCAAGCCGAAAGAAGTATAAGTGCGAAGAAATTATTTTCCTTACTTTCCATTATGCAATGCATCATTTCCCGCCCGACGGCTGAACCTTACTGCTGAAAGCCGGCGCGGCGGCTCCGCACGCGCTTCTCCCGGCTTCCCTATAATCGACGATCCGCGGCAAGTCCGAAGGAAGGTCCCTTGGGGCACGCACCGCCTTTGTGCAGTTCTCAACAGGAGCACCACGATGGAGTATGTGAAACTCGGCCGCACCGGCCTCGATGTATCGCGTCTTTGCCTCGGTTGCATGAGCTACGGCGTGCCCTCGCGCGGCACTCATCCCTGGTCGCTCGATGAACAGGCGTCCCGTCCATTCATCAAGCAGGCGCTCGATAAAGGCATCAATTTCTTCGATACCGCGAACGTCTATTCGGACGGCACGAGCGAGGAAATCGTCGGCCGCGCGCTGAAGGACTTTGCCAAGCGCGACGAGATCGTGCTGGCCACCAAGGTCAATAGCCGCATGCATCCGGGCCCGAACGGCGCCGGTCTGTCGCGCAAGGCCATCATGGCGGAGATCGACAACAGCCTGCGGCGCCTCGGCACCGATTACGTCGATCTCTATCAGATCCACCGCTGGGATTACGACACGCCGATAGAAGAAACGATGGAAGCGCTGCACGATGTCGTGAAGGCGGGCAAGGCGCGCTATATCGGCGCATCGTCGATGTATGCGTGGCAGTTCGCCAAGGCGCTGCACGTGGCGGAACGCAACGGCTGGACGCGCTTCGTGACGATGCAGAACTACGTGAACCTGCTGTACCGCGAGGAAGAACGCGAAATGCTGCCGCTGTGCGAAAGCGAGGGCATCGGCGTGATTCCGTGGAGCCCGCTCGCGCGCGGACGTTTGACGCGCGACTGGAACACCGAAAGCGCGCGCTCCGAGACCGACGAATTCGGCCGCACGCTGTACGCGCAAACCGAGGACGCGGATCGTCAGATCGTCGAGCGGGTGAGCCGGATCGCCGCCGAGCGCGGCGTGCCGCGGGCGCAAGTCGCGCTAGCGTGGGTCTTGCAGAAGAAGCCGATTACCGCGCCGATCGTGGGTGCGACGAAGCTGCATCATCTGGACGACGCGGTGGCCGCTCTCTCGCTGAATCTGAGCGACGATGAAATTCGCCAGCTCGAAGAACTGTATGTGCCGCACGCGGTGACCGGTTTCAAATAAGCGGTATGTTGGAGAGCGCCGCCCCGGCGGCGCAAACCCTGTCTCAACCGCGCGGCACGTCTGGTTCGAAAAACACCCAGCGCACTTGCGGGAACGCGGCCTGCAAGTCCGCTTCGATCACGTTGATCGCATCCACCATCGCGCGGCCGCTCGGGTAGTCGATCATTTCCGCCTGCACCGCCACCACCACCTGACGGCCCCATTGCATCGTAATGATGTTGATGATGCTGCGAATCTCGCGGCGCGCGCGCAGATGCGCCTCGATCGCGCGGCGCACTTCGGGGCTCGCCGATTCGCCGACGATCATCGACTTCACTTCGCGCGCGACCGCCCACGCGATCACCATCAGCAGCAAGCCGACGGCGACCGAGCCCAACGCGTCGTACACGGCGTTGCCCGTTATCATCGTCAGCAGCACGGCGACGAAGGCTATCGCGAGACCCGCCAGGGCGGCGATGTCCTCGCCCGCCACCACCAGCAGTTCGGATTCGCGCGTCTCCCGAAACCAGCGCCACAGGCTTTTGTCGGGATTGGTCTTGCGAATTTCCTTGATCGCCCCCCACAGCGACAGCGCTTCGAGCACCACCGAAATGCCGAGCACCACGAGCGCCACATACGCATACTGCAAGGGCTCGTGCACGATCAGACGGTGCACGCCCTCATACACCGAAAACGCGCCGCCCACGAAGAACAGCAGCAGCGCGACGAGCAGCGAATAGAAATAGATTGCGCGGCCGCCGCCCATCGGGTGCAAGAGGCTTGCCGGCTTGCGCGCCTGACGCAGACCGAATAGCAGCAGCAGTTGGTTTCCGCAATCGGCGCTCGAGTGAATGGCTTCCGCGAACATCGAGCCTGAACCGGTGAAGGCGGCCGCGGCGAACTTGCAAATGGCGATGCCAAAGTTGGCGGCGAGCGCGTAGATAATGGCTTTCGGCGATTCTTCTTTCATCGTCGGTGAGAGGGTCCCGTGGGTTTGCAGAGCGCTTTCAGTTGGCAACAGCCCGTATTATGGACATGCCGGGCGGCATGCGTCCAACCCCGGTGTTGCCTTGCATCTTCGTGTACCCTGCCCACCGCCTGCGCGCTCGCGCATCTTCCGCCGTTCTAGGCCCGCTCCAGCGCCGCCATCTCACGCACGATCACCAGCAGCATCGACAGGCTCGCGCCGCCCGTGGCCCGCAGATCGGCAAGCAGCCGCGCATAGCGCTCCAGTTGCGCGGCGCGCTTCTCACGCCATGCCTGAACCAACGTATCGGGCGTCGACGCTTCGTCGGCATGGGCCAATGCGCTCGTGGTCAGCGCGCGTTTGAGGCGCGCCAGTTCGGCTAGCGCCGTGGCGCGCGCCAGCATGTCCCAGTGCGACGGCGCCGGCAGTGAAGCCGCGCGCTCGCTGATCCAGCCGTAGTTGAGCAGCGTGCCGAGCGCGAAGTAGACGCCCGCCACCAGTTCGAGGCTGCGCGCGCAGGTCGACGCCACTTCGGCGATGTCGAGCAGAGCCGCCGAAATCTCGCCGCTTGCGATCCGCACGGCCAACTCGCTATCGACGCCCGCATCCACCAGCACGCGCTGGCGCTCGGACAGCGCTTCGAGATCGGCGCCCGGCAACAGCGCGGGCCATTGCGGCGCGAGGCGTTGCGCGGCGTCGCGGCAACGCGCGAGCAAGTCGGCCACATCGCCCTCGCTGATCGCGCCCGCTTGCAAATGCCGCAGGAACCACAACGCCGAATGCTCCACGAGCCGCGCGACCTCGACGAACATGCGCGCCTGCACGTCGTCGGCGACGCGGTTATCGAGCGCGTCGATGCTGCGCCATACGTCGTCGAGATCGAACACGTCGCGCGCCATGATGCAGGCGCGCACGATGGCGCCCGGCTGCGCATCGGTTTCTTCCATCAGGCGATGCACGAACTCGCAACCCACACGGTTCACCAGCGCGTTGGTCAGATGCGTCGCGAGAATTTCGCGGCGCAACGGGTGGCGCTGCATCGGCTCGCTGAAGCGTTGCCGCAACGGTTTCGGAAAATAGTCGACCAGCATGTCGGCGACGAGCGGGTCTTCCGGCATCGACGATTCGAGCAGCGCGTCGTACAGCCACATCTTGCTATAGGCGAGCAGCACCGCGCGCTCGGGCGTGGTGAGACCTTGTCTCGCGGTGAGCCGTTCGACGACTTCCTCATCGGAGGGCAGGAACTCGATCGCGCGATTCAGGCGGCCCGCGCGTTCGAGGTAGCGCATCAGGCGCGCCTCGGCATCGAACAGTTCGACGCTGTAGCGGCCCGCGATCGACAGCGCCTGCGTCTGGTAATAGTTGTCCTGCAACACGAGCAGGCCCACTTCGTCGGTCATTTCCGCGAGCAGCGCATTGCGCTGCTTCTCGGTCATTTCCCCATCCGCGACGACGAGGCCCAGCAGAATCTTGATGTTGACCTCGTGGTCCGAGCAGTCGACGCCCGCGGAATTGTCGATCGCATCGGTATTGATGCGGCCGCCGCGCTGCGCGAATTCGATGCGCCCGAGTTGCGTGAGACCGAGATTGCCGCCCTCGGCCACCACCTTGCAGCGCAGATCGGCGCCGTTCACGCGGATCGCGTCGTTGGCGCGGTCGCCGACTTGCAGATGCGTCTCGCGGCTCGCCTTCACATACGTGCCGATGCCGCCGTTATAGAGCAGATCGACCGGCGCCTGCAGAATCGCGCGCATCAGTTCAGCGGGCGCGAGCGCCGCCGCGCTGATGCCGAGCGCCGCCTGCACCGCCGGCGAGAGCGGAATCGTCTTGGCCGTGCGCGGAAACACGCCGCCGCCCGCGGAGATCAGCGAGGGATCGTAATCGGCCCAGCTCGACCGGTCGAGAACGAAGAGCCGCCCGCGCTCGGCAAGACTGACCGCCGGATCGGGATTCGGGTCGAGAAAGATATGCCGGTGATCGAACGCGGCGACGAGCTTGATATGCGGCGACAGCAGCATGCCGTTGCCGAACACGTCGCCCGACATGTCGCCGACGCCGACCACGGTGAAATCCGTTGTCTGCGTATCGACGCCCATTTCGCGGAAGTGCCGCTTGACCGACTCCCACGCGCCGCGCGCGGTGATCGCCATTTTCTTGTGGTCGTAGCCGACCGAGCCGCCCGACGCGAACGCGTCGTCGAGCCAGAAACCGTATTCCTGCGAGATCGCGTTGGCGTAGTCGGAGAAGGTGGCGGTGCCTTTGTCGGCGGCCACCACCAGATACGGGTCGTCGGGATCGTGCCGCACCACGTCGGGCGGCGGCGCCAGCGCCGTGCCCGAGAGGTTGTCCGTCAGATCAAGCAGGCCGCGCAAAAAGGTCTGATAGCACGCCACGCCTTCACGCATCCACGCGTCGCGCTCGCTTTGCGGCGGCGGATTCTTCACGACGAAGCCGCCCTTGGAGCCGACCGGCACGATCACCACGTTCTTCACCATCTGCGCCTTCATCAGCCCGAGCACTTCCGTGCGGAAGTCCTCGCGCCGGTCCGACCAGCGCAAGCCGCCGCGCGCCACACGCCCGCCGCGCAAATGCACGCCTTCCACGCGCGGTGAATAAACCCAGATCTCGAACATCGGTTTCGGCTCGGGCAAGCCGGGCACTTGCGCCGGATCGAACTTGAACGAGAGGTACGGTTTCGGATGTCCGTCGGCGTCGAAACGATAGTAGTTCGTGCGCTGCGTGGCCTTGATGACGCCGAGGAATTGCCGGAGTATCCGGTCCTCGTCGAGATTCGGCACCTGGTCGAGCGCGCTATCTATCTTCTTCAGCCAGCCGTCGATGCGCGCCTCGCGCGTGTCGCCCAATAGAGGATCGAAGCGCGCGACGAACAGTTCCACCAGCATGCGCGCGATCGCCGGGTTGCCGGTCACCGCGCGTTCGATATAAGCGTCGCTGAATGTGGAACCTACTTGGCGCAAGTACTTGGCGTAAGCGCGCAGTATCGTCACCTCGCGCGCATTCAGTTGCGCGCGCAAGACGAGGCGGTTGAAATCGTCGCTTTCTATCGCGCCGGTCCACACCTGTTCGAACGCTTCCTCGAAGAGATCCTTCACGCGCTCGATGTCGAATTCCGCGTCGTCCGCGAGTTCGAGACCGAAGTCGTGAATCCACGCGGGCGTGGCGCCCAAGGCTTCGATCAGATAAGGCCGTTCTTCATCGACACGCACGCCCAGATGTTCGAGCATCGGCAAGCTGCGCGACAACGCGATCGGCTGCCCCGCGCGATACACCTTGAAGCGGAACGCGCGCGGTCCCGCTTCGATCGGACGGTACAGGTTCATCGCGAGGCGCTCGCTGCCCTGCACGCGCTCGATCAACTCGATGTCGCGCACCGCCGTGCGGGCGGGGTAATCGTCGCGATAGCCGGGCGGGAATGAATCCGCGTAACGTTGCAGCAGACGGTTGCCCTGCTCTTCGCCGAACGCATCGAGCAACGCGTCGGCGAGATCGTCCTGCCAGCGGCGCGCGACCTGCACGAGCCGTGCTTCGAGTTCGCGCGTGTCCACATTGGGCATGCCGCCCGGCTTGGCATGCACCACAAAGTGAATGCGCGCGAGCGTCGACTCCGAAAGCAGCGGCGTGAATTCGACACTGGCGCCGTTGAAGGCGTCGGCCAGCAGATTCGCAATGCGCTGGCGCAGGTCGGTGTTGTACTTGTCACGCGGCACGAACACGAGGCACGACACGAAACGGTCGAAGCGGTCGCGCCGCACGAACAGGCGCGTGCGCTGATGTTCCTGCAAACGCAGCACGCCGAGCGCGGTGTCGTAGAGCTGATTCTCGTCGGCCTGAAAAAGCTCGTCGCGCGGATAGGTTTCGAGCACCGTCACCAGCGATTTGGCGAGATGACCTTTCGGCAGGAATCCCGCCCTTCGCACGATATTCGCGCATTTGCGCCGCACGATCGGAATCTCCGAGGCCGACACGAAATACGCGGTGGACGTATAGAGGCCGATGAAACGCCGCTCGCCTGTCACCTTGCCGTCCGCGCCGGTCAGCTTGATGCCGACATAGTCGAGATAGCCGGGCCGGTGCACCGTCGCGCGCGAATTGGCCTTGGTCAGAAAGATCGGCGACGAACTGGAGATGATCTCGGCGGCGGCCGGCGGCAAGGACGTGACTTCGGCCGCGCCAGCAGTTCGCAGCGCATCGCGCAGGATGCCGAGGCCCGAGCCCGGCACCGCGCGCAAACCGAAGCCGAGGTCGTGCTGCACCAGTTCGTAGTCGCGCTGGCCGAGAAAGGTGAAGTGATCGGCCACCATCCATTCGAGGAACGCGCGCGCCTCCAGACCTTCCGGCCCGCCCTCGCCGGCCTTCATGCCCTTGATGGTGGCGCGCGCGAGTTCGACGATCTTCGGCCAGTCTTCAACCGCGGCGCGCACGTCGCGCAGCACGCCGGCGATCTCTTCGCGCAACGCGTCGAGCTTTGCCGCATCGCCGCAACGATCCACTTCGAAATGGATGAACGACGTGAGCTGCGAGCGCGTATCGGCGGCGTCCTCGGCGCCCTGGCTCACGCGTTCGATGCCGCCGTCAGGTCCACGCCAGATGCGAAACACCGGATGCACGACCGAGTGCAGCGCGAGCCCATGACGGTTCACCGACATCGATACCGAATCGACGAGAAACGGCATGTCGTCGTTGACGATCTCGATCACCGTGTGATCGGAGTGCCAGCCGTGCTGTTCGAGGATCGGGTTATAGACGCGCAGCCGTTCGCTGCCCGGCACGAAGCGCTGCGCGGTTTGCCAATGCGCGAGCGCCGCGCCGTACAGATCGGCAATCGAGCGGCTTTGCAGATCGTCGGCGTCGACGAAGTCGTAGTAGTGCCGCAGGAAAGGATCGACGACGTTGAAGGTCGGCTCGGGCAAGCGCCCCCTCGCAAACTCGACGACATCGTTCAGCAAATGCGTGACGGCTTCTTCGTTCTTTGCTTGCATGATGAACTCCCCCGGCTGGCGGCAATGGCGCGTATTCGCCCGATTCGCATGCAACGTCTCAACGTCTGAATGGGGATTATGCGCCTGCCGCCCCGCGATGCGATGCGCGACCCCACTTAGGTTATACCCGCTGCCCCGGTTAAAGCACAGCCTTCGAAACGGCGGGCTGTTGCGCGAGCCACGCATGGACCTGAGCGCCGATCCACGCGGGGTCGTCGTGCGGCAGATCGTGACCGGCCCACGGATGCTCGCGATGCGTCGCGCCCCACGCGGCCGCGAGCTTCGACGAACATGCCGGGTTCACGAGCTTGTCGCCACGCGATGATAGAACCAGCAGCGGACAGTCCGGCCTGACGGCCGCCGCGCGAAAACGCGCGGCGGCCCAGAGTTGCCGCAACGCATTGCCGCGGCTCACCGGCGCGCTGCGGCGAATCTCGCTCCATGCGTCGAGATCGGCGTTCAGCGTGTCGACGTTATTGCACGTCAACCGATGAACGCCGCGCTCCGCGCACGGCGCGTCGCGCCAGTGCGCCGCAACGCCCACGAGCCCCGGCCATGCCGAGGGACGCAGCCGCTCATGCATGCGGCTGAATGGCCGCATGCTGGTGTTGATGAGCACCAGCCGTTCGATCTCGGCGGGATGACGTTGCGCCCACTCCGTCGCCACCATGCCGCCGAGCGACATCGCCAGCACGCGGTATGGGACGCTCGCCCCGCTTTGCAAAGCGGCGATCCGCACGAAGCTGACCATCTCCGCGACCGTGGCCGGCGCGCGCGCCTGCGCGAACTCGCCGTTGCCCGGCAGATCGAGCAGCAACAGGCGCTCGCCGCCAATGGCTTCGCGCAGCGCGTCGGGCAGGCGGCCCCAGTGGCGCGTTTCGCGCGTGAGTCCGCGCAGCAAAATCCACGTGCTCATGGGGCGTCCGATTTGTACCAGTGGTCGATCGCGCTTTGCAGCAATGCCTCGCGACGGTTGCCTTGCGGCAGCCAGCGTTGCGACGAGAAAGCCGCGCGCGCGAGAAAGTCGAGCAGGTTCGCGTGACGCCGCAGCACGCGCGCGGTGCGATGCGCCTTCACCGGATTGAACATGCCCTGACGCGAAAAGAGCTGGCGCGGATTCTTCTTGATCCACAGCCACGAGCCGAGTTCGAGTGTCATCGGCAGGAATACGTTGGGGGCCGGCGTGCGGTCATACGCGAAGTCCCATAGATCGCCGTGCAGCAGATACTGATGGCTCTGCGGTTCGAACGTATAGCCATGATGCGGATGCGAGCGCTCGAACATCGTTTTCAGCACGTACATTTCCGGCAGATGCGGCATCAGTTTGCGAGTGCGCGCGTAGGGAAACCAGATGCTGTCGGTCCAGCCATAACCCGAGTGGCAATCGAGCGCGATACTCAAGGGCCGCGCCGCCAGTTCGCTTTCCACCACTTGCAGGAGCGCCGCGGCTTCCGGCTCCATCGGCTCGCCGTGGCGGCCGCGATACCACGGCAGCCAGGCGCCCACGCGCTGACCGCCCGCGAGCAGCGGCACGCGTTCGTCGGCGTTCTGCGGCGCGTTGCGCATCAGGTCGACGCCGTTCGGATTGGCGCGCGTCGCCGCCCACATGCCGCCGGGATTGACGATCGGCATGAAGACCAGACGAATCGACTGCAATTGCCGCACCAGCAACTCATCCCATTCGAGGCGCGCGAGCAGCGCGCGCATGTAGTCGAGTACGAGTTGCGAGCCGATGCGTTCGAGTCCGTGAATGCCGCCGAAGAATCCGATCGCGGGCGCGAGCGGATCGGTCGAACCGATACTCGCCGTGTGCACGGTGAATTGCCGGCCACGCACCGTCGTCTCGCAGACAGAACGGATCTCGAAGCTGGCGCTGCCCTGCTCGAGAATCGTCTTGAGATCTTCATACTCCGCGAAACTGTCGGGAAGAAAGCTCAAAGGCTGCATGACGACGTCGAATGGAACTGCGAGGTTATGGGGGGCGGCGAGCCGCAGACGCAATATAGCCTGGCGCCGCGCGATCATGCGGGTGGCGTGAGGCGTAGTTGCAAAGCGTGTCATCCGTATGTCATTTTCCGCTCGAAGGAATGCCCTGGGTGCGCCTTGGGTGCGGCCTTTTTCGACGGTGGAAAACATTCACGGAGATGTAGTCGTCTAGACGTTACGATGCCTTCACTCAACCGTCACAGACGCTTTCTAGAATGAGCCCACACAGGCCCGTAGCGGCCGGAAAAGAGGTACTCATGGAAGCGACGCCGGACGCAATCCGTATCGAACGGTTGAGCAAGACGTTCAGCAACGGCCGCAAGGCCCTGGACGAAATCGATCTGCGCGTCGAGCCCGGCGAGATGGTTGCGTTGATCGGCGCGTCGGGCTCGGGCAAGTCCACGCTGTTGCGGCATATCGCGGGCTTCACGGCCTCGGATGCGCAGCCCTCGCAGATCGCGATTCTCGGCCGGCCGATTCAGCAGAACGGCCGGATCGTGCGGGAAGTGCGCAGCATTCGCCGCGACATCGGCTTCGTGTTTCAGCAATTCAATCTGGTGAACCGGCTTTCCGTCGAGACCAACGTGCTGATCGGCGCGCTGTCGCGTCTGCCGTGGTGGCGCCGTCTCACCGGGCGTTTTCCGGGCCCGGAGCGGGCCCTGTCGATGGCCGCGCTCAACGAAGTCGGCATCGGCGAACACGCGCGCGAGCGCGCCGCGAACCTCTCCGGCGGACAGCAGCAACGCGCGGCCCTGGCGCGGGCGCTGGTGCAGCGCGCGCGCATCGTGCTCGCCGACGAGCCGATCGCCTCGCTCGACCCCGAATCGTCGCGCCGCGTGATGGACATGCTGCGCACGCTGAACGCCGAACATCGGCTCACGGTGCTGGTGTCGCTGCATCAGGTCGACTTCGCCATGCAGTATTGCCCGCGCACCGTCGCGCTGCGGCGCGGCAAGGTGGTGTACGACGGCCCCTCGGCGGCGCTCAGCCCCGCGCTGCTCAAGCAGCTCTATGGCGACGACGTCCACGAACTGCTCGATGACGCGGACCCTGGCGCGACCGGCACCGCAAGCAACGCCGCCGGGATGGAAAGCAGCGCGCGGCTCCAGGCCCCCCCATCCACCGCGACGCGCTACGCGTTCGCCCTCGACCCGGCGCACTCGAACTGAGCGCGCCAATCAATCCACTGTGTTCATCCAACCGGACCTCAACCGATGAAACTCCTGCGTTCATTGATCACGTTGACGCTCGGCGCAGCAGCCCTTGCCTGCGTCGCTACCGCACAAGCCGAGGACATCAACCTCGGCATCATCTCGACGGATTCGTCCTCGGTGCTCAAACAGCGCTGGGAACCGCTGATCGAGGACATGAACCGGCAAACGGGCCTGAACGTGAAGGCATTCTTCGCGACGGACTACGCCGGCATTATCGAAGGCATGCGCTTTAACAAGGTACAGGTCGGCTATTTCGGCAATGCGTCGGCGATCGAAGCGGTGGATCGCTCGCAAGGCGAAGTGTTCGCGAAGGTCCTGTATGCGAACGGCGACGCCGGTTATTACTCGGTGCTGATCACCAACGTGAACAGCCGCTTCAAGACGCTCGACGACGTGTTCAAAAACACCAGGGACGTCACGCTCGGTTTCGGCGATCCCAACTCCACGTCGGGCACGCTGATTCCCGGCTATTACCTTTTCGCCAAACGCAATGTGCCGGTGAAGACGTCGTTCAAGACGGTGCTGCCGTCGAGCCACGAGGCGAATCTGCTCGCCGTGGTGAACAACAAGATCGACATCGCCACCAACAACACCGAGATGCTCGACACGCTGAAGAAGCAGCACCCGGACAAGTTCGCGCAAGTCCGCGTGCTGTGGACCTCGCCGCTGATTCCGTCCGACCCGCTCGTGTGGCGCAAGGATCTGCCGCAAGCCACCAAGGACAAGCTGCGCAACTTCTTCCTGAACTATGCGAAGACCGATCCGCGCGAAAAAGCGGTGATGGCCGCGATTACCGGCTATGGCGGCTTCGCGGCGTCGTCGGATGCGCAGTTGCTGCCGATCCGCCAGGTTGCGCTGTTCCAGCAGAAGCAGAAGATCGAGAGCGACACGCATCTCTCCGACGACGACCGCAAGACCCAGTTGGCCGCGCTCGACGCGAAGCTCGCCGCGCTCGGCAACGTGCAATCGAAGCAATGAACACGGTCGATCTGATCACGTCGCCGGCTCGCGCGAACGAAGCGCTCGCCGCGCGGGCGGCGCGTCATGGCTCGCCCGCCGCGGGCAAGCGCGGCTGGCTGTCGCTGGTCGGCTGGATCGCGGTGCTTGCGGTGCTGGGCGGCGCATGGCACGGCGCCGACATGCGTCCGCTGGATTTGCTGAGCGACTCCGGCAACATGGGCCAGTTCGCCAAGGACTTCTTCCCGCCGGATTTCAGCGAATGGCGCAACTATCTGCACGAGATGTACGTGACGCTTTCGGTGGCGGTGTGGGGCACCGCGCTCTCGCTCGTCTGCGCGGTGCCGTGCGGCTTGATGTCGGCGCACAACATCGCGCCGGCGTGGATCGTGCAGCCCATGCGCCGTGTGATGGACGCCTGCCGCGCGATCAATGAAATGGTGTTCGCGATGCTGTTCATCGTCGCGGTCGGTCTCGGCCCTTTCGCCGGCGTGCTGGCGCTGTGGGTGCATACCACGGGCGTGCTCGCCAAGCTCTTCGCGGAGGCGGTCGAGGCCATCGATCCGCGTCCGGCCGAAGGCGTGCGCGCAACCGGCGCGACCAGTGTCGACGAAATCGTTTATGCCGTGCTGCCGCAAGTGCTGCCGTTGTGGATCTCTTACGCGTTGTATCGCTTCGAATCGAACGTGCGCTCGGCGATGGTGGTCGGCATGGTCGGCGCGGGCGGGATCGGCGTGGTGCTGTACGAGGCTATCCGCTCGTTCAACTATGCGCAGACCGCTGCGGTGATGCTGATGGTGGTGGTCGTCGTGACGGTGATCGATCTGGCGTCGGCGTGGCTGCGTGAGCGGGTGACGTGAGGGTTTGGGGGGTTGTTGCAGTGTGCAAGCCGAAGTGTCGTCCGCGAGCCCCTCACGCCAACTCCACCAACGTCGCATCAATCGCACCGCCCAGCGTATTGAAAGCCGGCGCGATGTCCTCATCCGGCACGCACGCATAGCCGATCAGCAAACCCGACGGCGCCAGCGACGGTTGCGCGTAATACCCCGACAACGGCCGCACGACGATATTGCGCTCCAGCGCCGCGGCTGCCACCGCGCGGTCGTCGCTGCCTGGCGGCAGTTGCATCACCAGATGCAGGCCCGCATCGCCGCCCACCGCCGGCAACGCGTCGCCATAACGGCGCGCGGCGGCGTCGAGCAGACTCTGGCGACGCTGCCCGTAAAGCGTGCGCATCTTGCGGATATGCGAGGTGAAATGCCCTTCGTCGATGAACTCCGCGAGCATGGCCTGTTGCAGCAATTGTCCCTCGCGATACAGTTCGGCGCTCGCCGTGGCAAAGCTCTCCGCCAGCGCTTCCGGCGCCACCAGGTAGCCGATGCGCAAGCCGGGAAACAGCGTCTTGCCGAAGCTGCCCACGTAAATCACCTGCCCAGAGGTATCCAGACCTTGCAGCGACGCCAGCGGCCGGCTGCCGTAACGGAACTCGCTGTCGTAGTCGTCCTCGATGATCCAGCATTGGTTTTGCCGCGCGTATTCGAGCAGCATGCGGCGGCGCGCGAGGCTCATCACCATGCCGAGCGGATATTGATGCGACGGCGTGACGAGCATCAGCCTGGGCGGCTGTGCGAGGTCGTCGGCGGATGGATTGATGCCTTCCTCGTCGACGGCGATCGGCCGCGATTGCAGCCCGGAAACGTGCATCACGCTGCGCACGCCCCAATAGCACGGGTCCTCGGTCCAGATCACGTCGCCCGGATCGGACAGCAGACGCACGGCGAGATCGACCGACTGATGAATGCCCGTCGTGATGATGATCTGCTCGGGCGTGCAGCGCACCGAGCGCGAGGTGCGCAGATAGTCGGCCAGCGCGTGCCGCAGCGACGCCAGGCCGCCGCCCGGCGCGTAGGTCAACAGATCCGGGCGCAGCCGGCGCCAATACTTGTTGTGCAGGCGACTCCACACGCGCGCGGGAAACTTCGTGACGTCCGGCACGCCCGGCATGAACGCGCCCCATTGACGCTTCGACACGCCGGCGCCCGCGATCAGCCGCGCGCCGCGCGTGGACAGCGCGCGCTTTGCCGGCAAGGGCAAGGACAGGGGTGAGTTCAACGGCGCGGAGCGGTTGATCGCCGCGTCGGCATCCGGCCCGCCGACGATCTCGTCCGGCGCGCTATCGGCAACGAAGGTGCCGCTGCCGGTCGCCGAATTCACATAGCCTTCGAGCGCCAACTGCTCGTACACCTGCGTGACGGTGTTACGCCCGATGCCCAACTCCTTGGCCAGCAAACGCGACGACGGCACCTTGGCGCCCGCCGGCAGTTCGCGCGACAGGATCGCCTGTTGCAGCAGCCGATGCAGTTGACGATAGATCGGCTGGCCGTTGCCGCGATCGAGGCGCTGCGCCAGCCAATCGGACAATACACTCGCGCGCATCAGTGGCTCCTACATTTTTATTGAAATGGCTCTGAAGTTGAGAGCCAAATCTCATTATAGTCGCTGCATGTGCCGCTTAAGCGCGGCGTCCGCAAAAAACCGAGGAGCGCCGGAGATCACGATGAAGAATGCAGAATTGAAGAGCCGCAAGGACGCCGCCACGCCGCGAGGTGTCGGCGTGATGTGCGATTTTTACGCCGAGCGCGCCGAGAACGCCGAACTGTGGGACGTCGAGGGCCGCCGTTTCATCGACTTCGCCGCGGGCATCGCCGTCTGCAATACGGGCCACCGTCACCCGAAAATTCTCGCCGCGATCCGCGACCAGCTCGATCACTTCACGCACACCGCGTATCAGATCGTGCCGTACGCGTCGTATGTCGAACTGGCGGAGAAGATCAACCAGCGCTCACCGGGCGACTATCCGAAGAAGACCGCATTCTTCACGACCGGCGCGGAAGCCGTCGAAAACGCGATCAAGATCGCGCGCGCCGCGACCGGCCGTCCGGGCGTGATCGCGTTCACCGGCGGCTTTCATGGCCGCACGTTGATGGGCATGGCGCTGACCGGCAAGGTCGCGCCGTACAAGATCGGCTTCGGTCCGTTCCCGTCCGATGTGTTCCATGCGCCGTTCCCGAATCCGCTGCACGGCGTGACCACCGCCGATTCGTTGAAGGCGATCGACGCTTTGTTCAAGGCCGACATCGACCCGAAGCGCGTGGCGGCGATCATTTTCGAACCGGTTCAGGGCGAAGGCGGTTTCTATTCAGCGCCGGCCGAGTTCGTGCGCGCATTGCGCAAGCTGTGCAACGAGCATGGCATTCTGCTGATCGCCGACGAAGTGCAAACGGGTTTTGCGCGCACCGGCAAGCTGTTTGCGATGCATCACCATGACGTGGTGCCCGATCTGATGACGATGGCGAAGAGCCTCGCGGGCGGCATGCCGTTGTCGGGCGTGGTCGGTCGCGCCGATGTGATGGACGCGGCGGCGCCGGGCGGCCTCGGCGGCACGTATGCCGGCAATCCTTTGGCGATTGCCGCCGCGCATGCCGTGCTCGATATCATCGACGAAGAAAAGCTTTGCGAGCGCGCCACGGTGTTGGGTGACCGCGTGAAGGCGAAGCTGATCGCGCTGCAAGGCGAAGTGCCGCAAATCGCCGATGTGCGTGGACCGGGCGGCATGGTGGCGGTCGAGTTTTGCAAGGCGGGCAGCACCGAGCCCGACGCGGAATTTACCAGGCGCGTGCAAACTCGCGCGCTCGAGCGTGGCTTGTTGCTGCTGGTGTGTGGTGTCTATTCGAACGTGGTTCGATTTCTGTTCCCGCTCACCATTCAGGATTCGGTTTTTGATGAAGCCATGGTTATTCTTGAGGGTGTGATCAGGGATAGTGTTGCTGTGGGGGTTTGAGTTTTTCGGCCTGCGCGGACTCGCATTACAGCATCCATGGCCAGGCCGCGATCAAGTACATGCAGCTCGGCTAAATTCGAAAAGTGAAGCGGCCACGCCGGAATGTCCGACGTGGCCGTTTTCTTATCTGGTATGGGCGAAGACTCCCGGGCTGAACGGCCGTCATCGTCATATTGGCGTCCGTGCACAAGGCCTTGACGAAAAGCCCCCTACTTCACCACAACTTCCGTATGCGTTACCACCGGCGGCTTGTCAAAAAACGGCCCGACAAGTCGACGCCATTCCTGAAAGTCATCGGACTCGCGGAAGTGCACCATGTGATCTTCCAGCGTATCCCACTGAACGAGCAGAACATAACGGTTCGGCTGTTCGACGGTTCGATGAAGCTCGACGCCCTTGCAGCCGCGCGCCCGATTGAACAGCGGTATTGCCTGTGCGACGCCGGCCTGGAACTCCGCATCTTTTCCCGGCGCGATTTCGATTACTGCCATTTCATTCACCATAAAACTCTCCAATGGAATTGAGTCCCGGCGATTCTACGCCGTAACGGTTCATCGAGCAGTTTCATCGAACGACGAAGCACAGCCCTGCCACCAAACCACGGTTGCTATAATTTTCCAGCCGCACGCACGCATTCGGCCACGGCGATCGCCAAAATAATTTCATACGCCCTACGTCAATCTGACTGGAAGATTCGATGTCCAAGCAAACGGCTAACGCAAGCGGACCACCCACGCTAAGCGGGCTATTCCTCATCTTCAGCCGGATCGGACTCACGAGTTTCGGCGGTGGTCTGAGCGGCTGGCTTCTGCGGGAATTCGTGCAAGAGCGCCACTGGATCAGCGAGGAAGACTTCCTGAACGGCCTGGCAATTTCACAAGCGCTGCCGGGCATCAACGTGAAGAACATGGCGATCTGGATCGGACACCGGCTGCTCGGCTGGCGCGGCGCGCTGCTCGCGGTCACGGGAATCATCGTTCCGCCCGCCGTTTTCATCATCATTCTCGGCACGGCCTTCACCTATCTGCTTCATTTTCCGCCCGCTCATGTCCTGCTTGCGGGCGCGGCGGCAGCGGCCACCGGCCTGTCGCTGTCGATGGGCGTAACCACCGCGCGCCGCGTGCCGCGCACGCTGTTGCCCATGCTCTTTCTCGCCGGCACGTTTGTCGCGATCGGTGTTTTGCGCTTGCCGCTGGTATGGGTCGTGACAGGCGCGGGCGGCTTGAGCGTGCTGTCCGAGTACACCAAACTCCGCGCCCAACTCCGCAAGGCATAGAGATGTCGACACGCGTTCTCGTGCAGCTTGCGGCGGTCTTTGCGCCGCTGTCGCTGGTGACGATAGGCGGCGGCCAGGCCATCATCGCCGATATCCAGCGGCAGGTCGTGGACGTTCACGGCTGGATGACGCATGGCCAATTCGCCGCCGACTTCGCCATTTCGCGCATGGCGCCCGGCCCCGGATCGCTGCTCGCCACGTTGATCGGCTGGCAAATCGCCGGGTTCTGGGGCGCCGTCGTGGCGACGCTCGCGCTGCTCGCGCCCACCGGCTTGCTGATCTACGGCGTCACGCACGTCTGGACGCGTTATCAGGGCGCGCCCTGGCAACTCGCGCTCGAACGCGGCCTGCGTCCCGTTGCATCGGGCATGATCCTCGCAGCGGGCTGGGTGCTGCTGAAGTCGCTCGACGGCGGCACGCCGGCCAAGGCGATTGCCCTCGCTTCAATGGCGCTATTGCTGAGCACACGAATCAATCCGCTGCTGCTATTGCTCGGCGGCGCGTTGCTGTTGCTCGGCGTGTCCGAGTTCGGCGCCGGCCTTCCGTACCTGCTTCAGGTGCACGTCGCGGGCTAAAGGCCCGCTTCCTCGTCGATCTCCAGATCCATCAACGCGGAACTCAGCGATTTGCCATGCGCGTCGAGAGCGAGCGAACGCGTTACGCCGCCGCCGAGCGCCCTCCCCAATACGAAGTTGAACGCGGCGAGGCGAGGCAATTCATAGCGCACCACGTCGCCGAGCACGACGTCGCTCAAAAACGCCTTCACGCGCTCCGAGGTCAGCACCTTCCGCAGAAGATCGTAATGCCGCGCGTCATGACAAATGACGGACACGTTCAACGTATTGCCCTTATCGCCCGTGCGCGAATGGGCCAGTTCACGTAGCTTCATGTCACGCCTCCACAAACGAGAAAGTCGGATTCGTGGACTCGCGCGGCAATAGCACCGATTGCACCGCCACCACTTCGCGTGTCGACTTCGTCACTCCGCCGCCGCCCGCCGGACCGTTGGTATAAAGCGTCTCGACTTCATTGCCGATTCGCACCGCCTCGGCCAGCGACGCCGTGCGTCCCGCCACCCGCGCACGCACTTCATAGGGTTCCGCGCCGCGCGCGCCCGCCGTTTCGCCGTGCAACGCGTTCACGCCGATCAGATCGAACCGTAACTCGCTCGTTTGCACACCGGTCAACGCGAGCCGTTCGCGGACGATATCCAGCGCGAGCCGCGCACGCGCCACCGCGCCCGGACCCGCGTATGAAATCTGCCCTTCACCGATAAACCCGTCGACGTAGGCCACGGATGTCTTCAACGTATCGGTGCGCGGTGAGCCGCGCCCGCCTGTAATGCGGACGCGGTCCGGCGCCTCTTCATTCACGCATACGTTAGAGAAATCGGCGACGACATCGGGCTGCAAGTAGCGCTGCGGATCGTGGATTTCATAGAGCAACTGTTCCTTGCAAGTGGCTTCGGTCACGCGTCCTCCCGCATGAGGCACCTTGCTGATGACAACCGATCCGTCCGCCGCCACTTCCCCGATCGGAAAGCCGAGTCTCGCCAGATGGGGAACGTCCTTGAAACCCGGATCGGCGAAATAGCCGCCCGTGATCTGCCCCGCGCACTCGAGCAGATGCCCGACCACGGTTGCCTGACCGAGCGTGTCCCAGTCGTCCATGTTCCAACCGAACCTATGAATCAGCGGCGCGGTGAAAAGCGAGGGATCGGCCACGCGGCCGGTCATCACGATTTGCGCGCCCGCTGCGAGCGCGGCGACAATCGGCGCCGCCCCAAGATAGGCATTCGCCGAGACGATGCGATCGCGATATGACGCCACGCGTTCGCCCGATTCCTCGAACGCGAAATCGCCGCGCTGCACGACATCGAGCACATCGTCACCGGTGACGGCCGCGATCTTCACGTCGCCCAGTCCGAGCGAACGCGCGATTTGCGCGGTTTTGCGCGCCGCGGCCAGCGGGTTCGCCGCGCCCATGTTCGAGATGATCCGCACGCCATTGCGGATCGCGGCGGGCAGCACGGCTTTCATTCGCGCTTCGAGCAGCGGGTCGTACCCAAGTTGCGGATCCTGTCGTCGAGCCTGCTGCGCAATCGCGATGGTCCGCTCGGCCAGGCATTCGAACACGAGGTAATCGAGCGCGCCGTGTTCGGCCAACTCGACCGCCGGCTCGATCCGGTCGCCCGAATAACCCGCGCCCGCACCGATGCGGACCACGCGTCCTCGATCTTGAGTAACGGTCATGCTGGTCTCATCCATTCGATGAAGCTCACAAAGGGAATACGCCTAGCGCCACGCACGCAATCGTCATGACGATCGACGCGGCGAACAGCAGTGGAAAGGTGAACCGCTGATGGTCCGCGAGATCGATTCCGCACAGGCCGACCACGAGAAACGTCGCGGGCGTGAGCGGGCTCACCGGGAAACCGGTGGTCATCTGGCCGAGCAGCGCCGCCTGTCCCACGTGCACCGACGGCACGCCGAGTTGCCCCGCGACTTCGGCGATCACGGGCAGCACGCCGAAATAGAACGAATCGGGATCGAACAGCATGCTGAGCGGCATCGATACGAGGCCAAGCGCGACGGGAATGTGGCTCGCCATCGCCGGCGGCACGAAACCGACCGCGGCTTGCGCCATCGCCTTGAGCATGCCGCTGCCTTGCATCACACCGGTGAACACGCCGGCGGCGAGCAGGATGCCGGCCATCATCAACGCGGCGCGCGCGTGAGCGTCGATACGCTTGCGCTGCATCTCGACGTTCGGGTAGTTCACGATCAGCGCGACGCACAGTCCGACCATGAACATCAGCGCGGGCGGAATTTTTTCGCCCATCACCACCATCGTTCCAAGCACGACGAGCGTCAGCACGATGTTGAACCAGAAGTTCCTCGGGCGGCGCAATGCCTGCTCGTCGGGCGTCAGTTCGCGCTTCGGCATCGGAATGGCGCCCGCCGCGCCGGTGAGGCCGAGGCGCTTCTCCTCGCGCCGGCCGAGCCAGAACGCCATGCCGAAGACGAACACGAGCCCGATTGCCTGCACCGGAATCAGCGGATTGAAGAGCGCCGAAACCGGCAGATGCAGCGAAGCGGACGCGCGGATCATCGGTCCGGTCCACGGCAGAAAATTGATGCCGGCCGCCATCGAAACCGCCGCGGCGAGCACGCGCCGGTCCATCTTCAGGCGGTCGTAGAGCGGCAACATCGCGGGAATGGTGACGAGAAAGCAGACCGCGCCGGACCCGTCGAGGTGAATCAGCAGCGCCAGCAGCGTCGTGCCCATCACGATTCGCGTGGGCCGCGTGCCGACCGCGCGCAAGATCCGGTCGATGATCGGGTCGAGCGTGCCCGCATCGGTGATGGTGCCGAAGTAGAGAATCGCGAACACGAACATGCCGACGACGGGCGCGAGGTTCTTCAGGCCGTCGATGACGAACTTGCTCGTCTGGAACCCGAAGCCGCCGATCAGCGACGCGGCGATCGGCACGATGATGAGCGCCACCAGCGGCGACATTCGTTTGGACAGGATGGCGGCCAGCAGCACGACGATGGTGGCCAGCCCCAGTAATGGCAGCATGTTGCACGTCTCCGATGTTGTTTTTTACTGGAAGCCAGCGTAAGTTCGATCCCACAATAGAACAATTGAAATGATTTGATCGCAGCCATTACAAACCATCATGGATCTGAATCTCAGGGACATCCGCGCGTTCGTCGCCGTCGCGCAAACGGGCAGTTTCACGCGGGCGGCGGCGCGGCTGCATTTGTCGCAACCGGCGTTGACGGTGCAGATCCGGCGGCTGGAGGAAACGGTCGGCGCACGGCTTTTCGACCGCAACAGCCGAAGCGTCGCGCTCACGCCCACCGGGCGCGAATTGTTGCCGGTATTGCAGAAGTCGCTGCACGACATGGAGCATGTGCTGATCGACGCGCGCGCGCTCGGCGATGGATCGAGCGGCACGGTGCGGATTGCCTGCTTGCCCACCTTCGCGGCGAGCGTGCTGCCCGAACTCGTGCAGCAACTCAGGAAAGCCGTGCCGCGCGCCGGCTTCCAGGTGCGCGACGTGGTCGCGAGCATGGTCAACACGCTCGTGCGCAATGAAGAGGTGGATATCGGCGTGACCGGAGGCGAACTCACGGATTCAGCACTCGAAGTGCTGCACGCCAGCGACGATCGCCTCGTCGCGGTGCTTCCGAAACGTCATGCACTCGCGCGGCGCAAGCGCGTGACGCTCGCCGATCTGGCCGGCGTGCCGCTCGTGCCGACCGCGCAGGGCACGAGCGTTCGCGCGGTGGTGGATGGCGCGTTCGACAACGCGGGCTGCACGCCGCAGATCGCGTGCGAACCCACGTACATGATGACCGCCGTGGCGATGGTGCGCGCGGGGCTGGGCGTGACGATATTGCCCGCGTCGGCGCGCGAGGTGCGCGCCGAACCGGAACTGCTGGTTCGTCCAATCGACGATCCGGCGTTCGTGCGGCCCATTGCGTTGATCAAGAAGCGCGGAAGGACGTTGCCGCCGGTGACGGAGACGTTCGTTGCGGCGTTGATCGAGAGGCTCGGCGAGGGTGCGTCGTTTGGCTAACGCGTGTGGCGGGCACAAGTGACACGAGCCTTGTCCGGCGACGCCCGAACGCACAACAGGCCAGCTTCACCGCACGGCGAAGCTGGCCTGTTGAAAATGCTGCGAAGGATCTACAGCGCGAAATCAGTCGATTCGCGCCGCGTCCACTCAATGACCAACATAAACCACCGGAGGCGAATACGAACTCGGCGCAGCTTCCGTACGAGCGCCAGCCTGCGACGATCCATTCGTCGCCGAGCCATACCCGCTGGTTTGAGCCTTGCCATTCTGCGCGGCGACCCGCGCTTCGGCTGCCTGAATGTTCGCCGGATAGTCGTCGTCGTTCGCAATCGCGGGGTTGTAACCCGCCTTTTCCAGTTGGACCAGTTCGGCGCGGACCTGAGCGCGCGTGACCGGCTGGTTGGATTGAGCAAAAGCGGCGAGCGGCGCGGTAATGAGAGCAGCGATAGCAACAGCTTCGATCAGGGACTTCATGATTCCTACCTCCAGAGATTGTCTTGTTGGGTGCTGAAGACCTGTTTGTCTCCAGCCGTTGAAGACAGTCTAGAAGTCGGAGCGATGAGGGTAAACGCCTAATCCAAACAATCAGTGTTGCGGCAAACGAGACAATGACGCGTCCGGTGCATGCGTGCGCGCCTGGGACGGCGGCACGCGGCCCGCATTGCTTCCGCCCATCACTTGCCGGTCGCTCCTGGGACTCGCGCCGAAGCGCGCCCGATACGTGCGCGAGAAATGCGACGGCGATTCGAATCCGCAAGCAACGCAAATCGACGTAATCGACATATCGGTCTGTTGCAGCAACTCACGCGCGCGGGTGAGGCGCAGTTGCAGATAGAAATGCGTCGGCGTGTCCTTCAGCGACGCGCAAAACAGCCGCTCTAGTTGGCGCCGTGTCACGCCGATTTCCTGCGCGAGCCGGTCGGGCGCGAGCGGCTCCTCCATATGCCGCTCCATCACGCCGATCACCTGAATCAGCTTGCGGTTGTGGACACCGTAACGCGCGGCGATCTCCATGCGCTGATGGTCCGAGCGCTGCCGGATGCGGCTCACCACGAACTGTTCCGACACAGCCGAGGCCAGCGCCGCGCCGTGTTTGCGGCCGATCAGGTCGAGCATCATATCGATGGACGCCGTGCCGCCCGCGCACGTGATGCGCCGCTCGCCGATCTCGAACAGCTCCTGGCTCGCGTCCAGCGACGGGTAGCGCTCGCGAAACGCCGACAGCGCTTCCCAATGCACCGTCACGCTGTCCGAGCCGCGCAGCAGCCCCGCTTCCGCGAGCACGAAGCTGCCGGTGTCGATCCCGCCGAGCGTCGCACCGCCGCGTTCCAGGCGTTTCAGCCAGTCGCCGAGCACGCGCGTATAGCAGGCCAGCGGCTCGAAGCCGGCCACGACGAAGACCGTCCGCGCCTCGCTCACCTCGCCGATCGCCGCGTCCGCGTTGATCGAAATGCCGTTGCTGGCCGCTATCGGCGCGCCGTCCAGACTGAGAATGCGCCAGCGGTAAAGATCGCCGCGAAAGCGGTTCGCCACCCGCAACGGCTCCACCGCCGACATGAAGCCGATCGCGGAGAAGCCCGGCAGCAACAGGAACGACATATCTTCGGGCATCGTGCTGAGGACTCGGTGAGGGACAAAAAGCAGGCGGACGCGGGGTTCCGGCGAGCGTAGCAAGCGGCTCGCGAGCCGGCAAGGCGCGCCAAAATTCCGGCCGCCTGGCAGTGCCACGGCGCAATGCGCCGCGATACTGGTTTTCCCTCGTTGTCGCATGCGAGCAAGAACGGGTCGCTGATGGTCGCTTTGGCATGAATATGGGGCATTACCGTAGCGTCATTCTTGCAGTTCAGGCCGCGGTTCGGGTCTCACAGCAAGCGGTATCGCGCAGGTCCGTGGCCCGCGTCGTTTCGTTCATTGCGGCCCGGTTCGAAACACGCAGTCGAACGTGTCCAACGTATCCAAAATGTCGAAGGGGAACGTCATGAAGTTCAGCGTCAAAGCCTTGCTTGCCCATCTTGCGTGCCTCGCGGCCGTGCTCGCCGCTTCGCCCGCGCTCGCCCAGGATCCGCCCGCCTGCCGCGCCGTGCGTTTCGCGGACATCGGCTGGACGGATATCACGTCGACCACCGCGCTCGCCTCGACCGTCTTCGAAGGCCTCGGTTATCAGCCGGTCACGACTGTCGCGTCGGTGCCGATCTCGTTCGCGGGCCTGAAGAGCAAACAGCTCGACGTGTCGCTCGGTTACTGGTGGCCGGTGCAGGAAAAAGCGATTGCGCCCTTCGTCGAATCGAAATCGATTCAGGTGCTGCAACCGCCGAATCTGACGGGCGCCAAGGCGACCTTCGCGGTGCCGGGCTATGCCTACGACGCCGGCCTCAAAACCTTCGCCGACATCGCCAAACACCGCGATCAACTCGACGGCAAGATCTACGGCATCGAACCCGGCAGCAGCGCCAACGCGGCGATCCAGAAGATGATCGCCAACAACCAGTTCGGCCTCGGCGGTTTCAAGCTGATCGAATCGAGCGAAGCGGGCATGCTGGTTTCGGTGGACCGCGCGATTCGCGAGAAGAAATGGGTGGTGTTTCTCGGCTGGGAACCGCATCCGATGAACATTCAGATCGACATGAAATACCTCACCGGCAGCGACGGCGTATTCGGTCCGAACGACGGCGAAGCACGCGTTTACACGCTGACGTCCCCCGACTTTCTGACGCGCTGCCCGAACGCCGGCAAGCTCGTGAGCAATCTGCGCTTTTCGACGCAACTGGAAAACGTCGTGATGCAGTCGGTCATGAACAAGGAAAAGCCCGCCGAAGCCGCCAAGGCGTATCTGAAGAAGAACCCGCAAGTACTCGACGCCTGGCTCGCCGGCGTCAAGACCTACGACGGTAAAGACGGCTTGCCCGCAGTGAAGGCTTATCTCGGCCTTTGAGTTTTTCAATCGCGCATTTCAATTCACGGAACAGAGGGACTCGCACGCATGAATCATGAAGTCATCGTGACCTGCGCGGTCACCGGCGCAGGCGACACCGTCGGCAAGCATCCGGCCATACCCGTCACGCCGAAGCAGATCGCCGAGGCCGCCATCGAAGCCGCGAAAGCCGGCGCCACCGTCGCGCATTGCCACGTGCGCGATCCGCAAACCGGCCGCGGCAGCCGCGATCCACGGCTTTATCGCGAGGTGGTCGACCGCATCCGCTCGTCGGGCACCGACGTCATCATCAATCTGACGGCGGGCATGGGCGGCGATCTGGAGATCGGCCCCGGTGAAGATCCGCTGCGCTTCGGCGTCAACACCGATCTGGTGGGCGGCTTGACGCGGCTCGCGCATGTCGAGGAACTGCTGCCGGAAATCTGCACGCTCGATTGCGGCACGCTCAATTTCGGCGACGGCGATTACATCTACGTGTCGACGCCCGCGCAATTGCGCGCCGGCGCGAAGCGCATCCAGGAACTCGGCGTGAAGCCGGAACTGGAAATCTTCGACACCGGCCATTTGTGGTTCGCCAAGCAATTGCTCAAGGAAGGCTTGCTCGACGCGCCGCCGCTGTTTCAGATTTGCCTCGGCATTCCGTGGGGCGCGCCCGCCGACACCACGACGATGAAAGCAATGGCCGACAACCTGCCCCCCGGCGCGCAATGGGCCGGCTTCGGCATAGGCCGCATGCAGATGCCGATGGTCGCGCAGGCGATGCTGCTCGGCGGCCATGTGCGCGTCGGTCTCGAAGACAACATCTGGCTCGACAAAGGCGTGCATGCCACGAACGGCACGCTGGTGCAGCGTGCGGTGGAGATCGTGGAACGGCTCGGCGGCCGCGCGCTGACGCCCGCTGAAGGACGCCACAAGCTGGGCTTGCCCGCGCGCGGCGAGCGTCAGTTGGAACGGCGTGCGGCGGAACAGTACGCGTGAAACGTGCGGCGCGTTCGCATGGCCTCATTGAACGCGCATCGGCTTGGAACCTGAGAACTCATAGGCAAAAAAAGGAACGTCAGCAATGGCAGTGATCGTCGATATCAAAACATTTGCCGCCATCGGCGCGGGCGTGATCGGCAGCGGCTGGGTGGCGCGGGCGCTCGCGCACGGACTCGATGTGATCGCGTGGGACCCCGCTCCCGGCGCTGAAAAACAGTTACGCGAGAACGTGGCGAATGCGTGGCCGGCCTTGGAGCGCGTGGGTCTCGCTGACGGCGCGTCGCCGGCGAGATTGCGCTTCGTCGATACGATCGAGGCGTGCGTCGAACACGCGGACTTCATTCAGGAAAGCGCGCCGGAACGCGAGGCATTGAAGCTCGCGTTGCATGAGCAGATCAGCCGCGCGGCGAAGCCGGAGGCGATCATCGCGTCGTCCACGTCGGGGCTGTTGCCGAGCGATTTTTACGCGCGTGCGGTGAATCCGCAGCGCTGCATCGTCGGGCATCCGTTCAATCCGGTGTATCTGCTGCCGCTCGTCGAAGTACTCGGCGGTCAAAGAACATCAGCGGAAACCGTCGACGCCGCCATGCGCATCTATCGTTCGCTTTCAATGCGGCCCCTGCGCGTGCGCAAGGAAGTGCCGGGCTTCATCGCCGACCGTTTGCTCGAAGCACTATGGCGCGAGGCGCTGCACCTCGTGAACGACGGCGTGGCGACCACCGGCGAAATCGACGACGCGATCCGCTTCGGCGCGGGCATCCGCTGGTCGTTCATGGGGACGTTCCTCACTTACACGCTGGCGGGCGGCGACGCGGGCATGCGCCACTTCATGCAGCAGTTCGGACCGGCGCTCGAACTGCCGTGGACTAAACTGGTGGCGCCGACGCTGACGGACGAACTGATCGACCGCGTCGTGGACGGCACGGCGGAACAGGTCGGGCCGCGCTCGATCAAGCAGCTCGAACGTTATCGCGACGATTGCATTACGAGCGTGCTGGCGGCGATTGGCGACGCAAAGGCGCGGCACGGCTTGCTGCCCGCCGATTGATGCGCGAGGTGCGGCATGCCGCGAGGCGTGCCGCCTCGCGTCGATGCATTGCGACCGCGCACTGCCGCCGCCGCTGCATTTCATCCGGGAATGAAGGAGACGATGACCCATGCCGCAAGATGCTTCACTGCCCTGCTATCGCGACACCGTGCGCGCCGAATGGGTCGACTACAACGGCCACTTGCGCGACGCTTTTTATATGCTGATTTTCAGCTTCGCGACCGACGTGCTGATCGAGCAGATCGGTCTACCGGACGCGGTGCGCAAAGCGCGGGGCCGCTCGATCTATACGCTCGAAGCGCATATCAACTATCTGCATGAGATCAAGGAAGGCGCGCAGGTTCGCGTCGATATGCGCGTGCTCGGGGCGGACGCGAAGCGCTTGCATCTGTACCTGGAGATGTTCTCCGGCGATGGCGTCGAACCGGTAGCGGCCGGCGAACAGATGCTGCTGCATGTGGATACCGGCGGGCCGCGCGCGATTGCGTTCGATCCTGATGTGGCGGCGCGAGTGCAGTCGTTGGCGCACGCGCATGCGGTATTGCCGGCGGCAAGATTCGCGGGACGCGTGATCGGCCTGCCCGCGCATGCCGCCGCACAAAAGCACTGACCATGCTCGAACCGGAGATCGCCGCGTTCGTCGCAAGAACCGCTGCGATTTATCCGGCGCATGCAGCGTCATTAGCGCCACGCGAGCAGCGAGCAATATACGACCGGTATGCGGCTGCGTTCACGCCTCGCTTGCCTGAGGGCGTCGCGACGCAAGACGCCGGGTTCCGCGCCCGCGCGGGCCATTCGATCAAGCTACGGCTTTATCGGAATCGCGCAAAAGCGCATGACGCCGCCTCCGGCGTCGTGTTGTATTTCCACGGCGGCGGCTTCGTGCTCGGCTCGCTGGACAGTCATCAGATCGTGACGGCGCGCATTGCCGCCGATACGGGGCTCGACGTGATCGCCGTCGATTACCGGCTGGCTCCCGAACACCGCGCGCCCGCCGCGCATGAAGATTGCCTGGAGATCGCGCTCGCCGCGTTGCAAGGGCGCTTGCCTTTCGATTGCCCCACGCGTCGCGCTCTGCGACTCGCGGGCGACAGCGCCGGCGGCAATCTTGCGGCGAGCGTGGCCATGCGTCTGCGCGACGACGGTGTTGAAGGCGTGCGCGGACTGGCGCTGATCTATCCGATGCTCGGCATCGAACCGCAGATGCCCGCACGCGAAACCGAGGCGCACGCGCCGATGCTCACGCTCGCCGATGTTCACGCGTTTCGCGATCTCTATTGGGGCGGAGAACAGAGGCCCTACCCGACATGGACACTACCGCTCGATGCAACACGCATCGACGGACTACCGCCGACGCTCGCAATCGGCTGCGAACACGATCCGTTAAGAGACGACGCGCGCGTGTTTGCGGAACGCATCGATTCAGCCGGCGGAGAGGCGCGCTACTGGCTCGGCGCCGGACTCGTGCATGGATGCTGGCGCGCAATGGATTCGAGTCCCGGCGTTCAGGCATTGCATCATGAAGTGTGCCGTTTTTTGTGTACCTGCTTTGTCGGCTGATCCACTGAAAAATAATCGAAGGGTCAACGCGCTCCACGCTTGCAGGCCAATAGCCACGCGGCCGCAATCCCCAACAGAATGAGACGTGCCTGCCGCACCGGCAGTGCATGTGTGGCTGCCACAAGCAGCCGTTCCTGTGAAAGGAAAATCGTATGTTGATGCGTGACGTAATCCCCCATGCTCTGAACCGCGGCTCCGCCCTTCTTTCAGAGAACCCGACGACTACGGCTTCACCCAAAACCTTCCAGCACACGTTCGACATTTATCTCAAGGACTCGAATGCTTTCATGAATACGTATTTCTCGCGCTATTTCGAGTGGCAAGGCGTTTGCCGCGAGCGGTGGTTCCACGAGTGCATACACGATGACTTGCTGGGATCGGACGGCATGTTCGTGACCAAACGCGCGCACCAGGAATACGTCCATGAAACCTTCCCGTTCCAGCGAGTGGATTGCTATCTGAACACCGTGCAGGTCAGGCACTGCTCCGCGTATCTGCTGTTTCGCTTTTGCGTGGACGGGCGGCAGGTTTCGCAGGGCTACCAGCAAATCCTGTATGCCGGGCGAGACCGGAAGATCAGGCGCTTCCCGGATGCGATCGTCGAGCGGGTGAAGGAATATGAACTGCCGTTTTCGGCGCTGACGAATGCCTGATAGCGGGCAATCTTGCGCATGACAGCGCTTGACCTTTAAACCTGACGGATCAGCGCCGGCGCCTGGAGCGCGCCGGCGCTGCGCGCGTCGCGCGGTCCGCCGCTGAACCCGGCGCCGGTAATCGCACGGTGAAGGCGGTGTGCGAACCGCGCACCGAACTGCATTCGATCGTGCCGCCCAGAAGCTCGGTTGCGCGGCGGCAAAAGGCGAGGCCCATGCCCGCGCCGCTTCCGTGCCGCTTGGTCGAAAAGAACGCGTCGAAGATGTGGGGCAATACGTCGGGCGCAATGCCGGGCCCGGTGTCGCGGAATCGCAGCACGCAGAAGTCCTGCTCCATTGCGGCGCTGATCGTGATCTCGCCGTCGCCGCTCACGCGAATGGCATGAAACGCATTTTTCAGCAGGTTGAACAACACGAAAACCACCAGCGTATCCGAGCCCGAAAAGCGCACGGCCGCGTCGATGGGCATTACCGTCACGCGGGCGCGTTCGTCGCCGCGAAACGGATAACGCTCCAACGCCGACGCCACACATTGCTGCAGCGAATGCGGACTGAAACGGCTGCGGTCCAGACGATCGAGCGTAAAAGACGCGAGCGCCATTTCGACCATCGCGCTGGTGCCCGATACTTCGCGCCGGATTGCCGCTGCGAGCTGGCTTATGCGTTCTGACTGCCCCGCATGCCCTTGGTCGTCATAAATGCCGTGCGTGACGGCCAGCCGATAACCTTTGAACACATGCGACCACACGCTCGCGATTTCGTCGGCGTGCATGCCGATGGTCGCGAGCGGCGTCGCGATCTCGTGCGCGATCGTCGCCGCCAGCGCATACGGGTGAATCAGGTGATAGCGAACGATCGTGATCGCGAGAAGCCCCAGGCTCAGCGCGATGAACAGCACGCCTGGCGGATAGAACGGCAGGCCGTAGTTGACGGCGTAATCGACTGCCGCGAACGCATAGAGGCACACGCCCGCCAGGCACAGATCGAGACGCCTGCGTGCTTCGCCGCCGGCCTTCTTGCGGGCGGCGAGAAGAAGCTGCGCGCAGCGCCCGGCAAGCAGCACGGTTTGCGCGACGTGCAGGGGATGCAAAGGCCCCGCGGCCGGATAATAACCAAAGAAGAACCGCCGGTAACCGGCGACCACGAGATCGCCTGGAAGCAGCGCCGCGAGCACCAGACACAGGCCGTATGACGCGAGCAACACAGGCTGCTCACGGCGCCGCGCCGTCACTTCGGTAATGAAGTGATAGAACGTGGTGGGCAGAAACAGAATGAACAGATAGCCGAGCCTGACCAGCAGGCTAGCGATGTGCGGACTTTGCGTCTGGAACAGCAATGTCCACGTGCCCTGCCACGCAAAGGTCGTCGCGCACATCAAAAGGAATGGCGCGGACAGGCGTGTGATGCCTTGGGTGATGAGTACGTAAAGCCCGAACACCACGAACAACGCGGACACGAAGGCGGTCGGAATGGCGTACATGGGGCTCGACGTGTTGAAGAGCGTTAGCGCTTCGCCTCATTGCGCCATTGCGCAAACGTTCGAACGTCCAAACCCACCTCGGCCGCGTCGATGCGAGCCCAACCATAGTAAGCGTCGTGCCAGCCGGGAATTTCACGCGGCTGCAGCATGCGGAACTCGACGCCCGCGCGGTAGGCCAGATGCGGCCAGAAAAGCGGCATCACCTCGCGCACCGCGATCTGTCTCAGCAGTTCCGCCGGGCCGTTTTCGTCCGCCACGATCTCGCCCTGCAAGATCCAGTCGTGCTCCGCCCATGCGACGAACACGCTCGGGTTGCCCGCGCGGTCGAACATCAGAATGGCATTTTGCTCGGGACGCCAATAGTACTCGACGATACCTTCGGCGGCGGCCAGTTCGTCGATCAGCTTGCGCGTTCTCGGATCGCAATACGTAGTGCCGTTTTCACCCAACGCCAGCCAACCGCTTTCGGAACAATGCCGGGCTCGGGCGTCGTTCAGAAAATGGGTTAATCGGCTTGCCGACTCCGCGTCGGTCTTTCTCAGATATAAATCGACGATTCCGGCATTGAACGCGTTGACCGCGACGGTCTCGTCCGCGACGCCGGTGAGCAGCGCTTTCGCGCACCGCAAGTCGGATATCGAAGAGAGCAATTCGACACCGCTCACCCCCGGCATGTCGTAATCGACGACGACCGCCGCGACCTCCGCAAAGCGCGACTTGCGCAGCAAGATGTCGCGCTCAGCCGAGGTTTCGACAAACCGCTCGACACCGGTTTCGCTCAAACACGCCGACGCCGGCGCAAACTCCAGTGAATTCGCGCGGGCATGTTGACGGATAAACGCGAGTGCCGCTTGCGGCCGCGTGAAAAACAGATTGGTGGAGATATCCGGAAAGAAACGGCGCAGCGCGTCGAGATAACTGTCGTTGTCGTCCACGAAAACGACAGTTGCCGGATACGAAACTGGTGGTCGAATAAAGTTGTTCATATTTTTCACGTGGCTCGTCACACCGCCGCTGACACGAACGGCAAAGGCGGCAACCATACGAAAAAGCTTCCTATACGTTTTTTCTAACTCTGATTACCAGGCTGGTCCCCGCCGATCCATATAGTACAGGCGTCCAGGCATTAACAGTGAAACACCGCACAAACTTTCCTTTACTTTTTTATTGGTATATGCGAACTGAATAATGTTAATCGCATTTCAACCCACCACACATTGATTCACTGCTTTGGGGCGAGCAATCCGCCAGCACAATGCTGCCAGTTCAGCAGCTTGAAACGCAGCGCCATTCTCTATGGCGCGATGCAATAAGCGTTCGCCTGAATGGCATGGATCGTGCAAATCAATCCATACGGCCGGAACTCGAAACGTTCCGGCTCCCTCCCCTCACCGACTCAAGAGCAGGCGTATGGCATCACAAAACCAGCGTGAAGATTTGCCGCTTTCCCGCGGCACGGACTACGAGCCATTGGCCGCCAGATTCAGGCCCATTTTCGAACGCATCGCGGCAGGCGCGCTCGAGCGCGAACGCACTCGCACGCTCCCGCACGAACAGATCGGCTGGTTGAAGGAAGCGGGCTTCGGCGCCATTCGCGTGCCGGCCGAATACGGCGGCGCCGGCGCGTCGCTGCCGCAACTCGTGCACTTGCTGATCGAACTGGCCGAAGCCGATTCGAGTTTGCCGCAGGCGTTGCGCGGACACTTCGCCTTCGTCGAGGACCGTATCAACGCCGTGCCGGGCCCCGCGCGGGAAAAATGGTTCGAGCGTTTCGTGAACGGTGAAATCGTCGGCAATGCGTGGACCGAAGTCGGCGCGGTGAAACTGGGCGAAGTCATCACGCGTGTGTCGCGGCGCGGCAACCAGTGGGTCGTGAACGGCACGAAGTACTACAGCACGGGCAGCATCTTTGCGGATTGGATCGACGTGTACGCGCAACGCGACGATAACGGCGCCGACGTCATCGCGGCGCTGAGCACCCACCAGCCGGGCGTCAAACAGAGCGACGACTGGGACGGTTTCGGCCAACGCACCACGGGCAGCGGAACCTCGGTGTTCGAGAACGCCGTGGTCGACGAGGAAAACATCATCGACTTTTCGACGCGCTTCAAATACCAGACCGCGTTTTATCAGCTCGTGCTGATCGCCGTGATCGCGGGGACGGGCCGCGCCGCGTTACGCGACATCTCGTATGAAGTCCGCAAGCGCACCCGCGTTTACAGCCACGGCAACGCGCCGCGCGTGAGCGAGGACGCCCAGGTGCAGCAGGTGGTCGGGCAAATCGCGGCGCGCGTATATGCGGCCGAAGCCGCCGCCGTGCGCGCGGCCGAGCCGGCGCAACGCGCATATGAAACCCGCTTCGGCGCGGATCGCGAAGCCGAGAAGTCGGCGAACGTCGCCGCCGAAATCGAATCCGCCAAGGCGCAAGTCGCGGTGGCCGCGCTGATTCTGCAAGCCACCACCGACCTCTTCAACGCACTCGGCGCATCCGGCGTCAGCGAAAACAAACTGCTGGACCGCCACTGGCGCAACGCTCGCACCGCCGCATCGCACAACCCGCTCATCTACAAGGAACGGATCGTCGGCGATTGGGAAATCAACGGCACCGAGCCGCCTTTCATCTGGCAGATCGGCAACGGCGTGTCGGCGGCATGAATCGGCGGCGCGGCGAGCATCATGCGTGGACCGGCGCGACGGCCGGTACGCAGGCGGCTTCAGGCGAGATGTTCGCCGCTACGCCGCGACGAGACCGCGCGAACTCGCGGCTACTTTTGCGCGGAAATCTGTTTCGCGCGAATCAGCCGCGCGCGCAATACGTTTCGGCTAATGCCCAGCAATCGCGCGGCCTGGATCTGGTTGCGATAGCAGAACTCGAACGCCACCCGCATCACGGTGTCTTCGATCTGTTCGAACAGCTTGCCTTCCGAGTTATCGAACAGATTGCGCAAGGCGCCCTCGAGCCCTTCGAGCGGCGTGCATGGCGCCGGCTCATTGCCCGCTCGCCGCGCGCTCTGAACGCCGAACGACGACATCTGCAAATCGCCCTCCCTCAACGAATCGCTGCTGCACACGAGCAAAGCGTAGTGAATGACGTTTTCCAGTTCGCGGATGTTGCCGGGCCAGCCGTGCGCCAGCAGCTTTCGCTCCGCGCACGGCTCGATGCCGACAGCGCCATAACCCGGCCGGTTTCGGTACTCTTCGATGAAGTATCTGGCGAGCGGCAAGATATCGCCCGGCCGGTCGCGCAGCGTGGGCACGGCCAGATGCACCACGTTCAGGCGATAAAACAGATCCTCGCGGAAATGACCCGCCGCCACCGCGTCCTGCAAATGCACGTTGGTGGCCGCCAGCACGCGCACGTCGATAGGAATGCTCCGGCGCGAGCCCAGCCGCACGATTTCGCGTTCCTGCAACACGCGCAACAGCTTGACCTGCATCGAAAGCGGCAGGTCGCCTATCTCGTCGAGAAAGAGCGTGCCGCCGTTGGCCGCCTCGAACCAGCCGGGCTTCGCGCAAAACGCGCCGGTGAACGCGCCTTTCTCGTGACCGAACAACTCGCTCTCCACCAGCGACTCGGAAAACGCACCGCAATTGACGGCCACGAAAGGCCGGTCCCTGCGCGCGCTGAGGTTATGCACGTGACGCGCGACCAGTTCCTTGCCGGTGCCGGTCTCGCCGATCACGAGGACATTGGCGTCGCTCGGCGCCACCATGCGAATACGTTCGAGCAGCGCCAGCGAGCGCGGGTCCGAGAAAACTTGCGCGGTGGCGCGGATGGAAGTGGTCAGCGTGCGCGTGTCGGGCATCGTCAATAAAGGCGGCGACTCCGCTCGTGTAATGGCTGAGCGTTCCGCCAACACGTGATTGAATGAAGAATTCATGAGTAGAAGCTCGGTGTCGGACAGCCTATTCTGAACACCCGGCGCGACTTCCTATGCATTTTGTTGTGGGAACCAAAGTCGAATTGCTTCTTAGGCAGCAGCATCGTCATGAATGCCGCTTCCGCATCGACACACGCTTCGCTCGACGCCTCTCACGCGGTTTTGTCGGCATTCTGAAAGCCCGCGTTGCGCTCGCCGATACCCGGCACTGCTTCTCCAGCAGCAGCGCCGAGGCCATCTTGCTTCGTCAGCTTCATACGCACGCCTGCAATCGTTCCATGCCGCCGCGATATACGCGCGGGAAAACGCCGCAAACGGCTATGCCATTTGACTCGCCGCGCCATCGGGCCGAAACGCGCGACCGCCCCAAAGTACAGCTCGCGCCGGCAGCGGCGAATGGCACGCTATTCGCTCAATAAGCCGAACTCCCTATTTGATTCGCTTCCCATTGAAAGGATCGTTCGCATGAGCAACAAATTGAACGTGGTCGCGGTTTCCGGCGGATTGCAACGGCCATCGCGCACGCTGGCCGTGGTCGAGGGCCTGCTCGCGGCACTCGGCGACGCGCTGCCGATCGACACGCACCTCGTCGAACTCGGCCAGATCGCGCCGCGACTCGCCGGCGCCGTGCTGCGCGCGCAGCTTCCCGCCGACGTCGAAGCGCATATCAAGGCGATCGAATCGGCCGATCTGATCATCGCCGCGAGCCCTGTCTATCGCGCTTCGTATACCGGGCTCTTCAAGCATCTGTTCGATCTCGTGCATCACGAGGCGCTGTTCGACGTGCCTGTTCTTCTCGCGGCAACCGGCGGCAGCGAGCGTCACGCGCTGGTGATCGATCATCAACTGCGGCCGCTCTTCAGCTTCTTTCAGGCTCGCACGCTGCCGATCGGCGTCTATGCGTCGGATGCGGATTTCGACGGCCATGCCATCGCAAGCGCCGCGCTGGACGAGCGCATTGCGCTCGCCGTGACACGCGCGCTGCCGTGGCTGCATGCGGGACGCCTTCCGGCCTCTTCCTCGCGAGCGGCAACGCTGGCTGCCTAACCTCCTTCATTCAATCACCAGGAACATCATGAGCCACACCCATTCTCACGACGACGCCCTCAAGTTCGCCTACTGGGTGCCCAACGTCAGCGGCGGCCTGGTCGTCAGCACGATCGAGCAACGTACGGACTGGAGTCTCGAATACAACCAGAAGCTCGCGCAAACCGCCGAGCAGGCGGGTTTCGAGTATGCGCTGAGCCAGATTCGCTTTACCGCCGGCTACGGCGCGGAGCATCAGCACGAATCGGTTTCCTTCAGCCAGGCGCTGTTGCACGCGACCACCCAACTCAAGGTGCTGGCCGCGATCCTGCCCGGACCCTGGCATCCCGCGGTCGTCGCCAAGCAACTGGCGACCATCGACCACATTTCGAATGGGCGCATTGCGATCAACGTCGTGAGCGGCTGGTTCAAAGGCGAGTTCACCGCGATCGGCGAGCCGTGGCTCGAACACGACGAACGGTATCGGCGCTCGAACGAATTCATTCAGGCGCTCAAGGGCATCTGGACGCAGGACCACTTCACCTTCAAGGGCGACTTCTACCGCTTCAACGATTACACGCTGAGTCCGAAGCCGGTGCAAAAGCCGCATCCCGAGATCTTCCAGGGCGGCAGTTCGCGCGCCGCCCGCGACAACGCCGCGAGCGTGTCCGACTGGTACTTCACCAACGGCAATACGCCGGAGAACCTGAAGGCGCAAATCGACGACATTCAGGCGAAGGCGGCGAAAAACAATCACAAGGTGCGCATCGGCGTGAACGCCTTCGTAATCGCGCGCGACACCGAGGAAGAAGCCAAAGCCGTGCTCGACGACATCATCAGGCATGCGCACGTCGAAGCCGTGCATGCGTTCGGCGACGCCGCCAGGCAGGCGGGCGCGGCTTCGCCGGAAGGCGAAGGCAATTGGGCCAAATCGAGCTTCGAAGACCTCGTGCAATACAACGACGGCTTCCGCACCAATCTGATCGGTACGCCGCAGCAGATCGCCGAGCGCATCGTCGAATTGAAATCGATTGGCGTGGATCTGGTGCTGACCGGATTTCTGCATTTCATCGAAGAGGTGGAGTACTTCGGCAAACGCGTTCTGCCGCTGGTGCGCGAACTCGAACGCAAGCAACAGGCCAAGGCCGCGTGATCATGACGGGCGCGCAACCCTCGACGCTGCCGGACTGGCTGCGCCATCAGGCGCGGCACCGGCCGCATGCCCTTGCGTTGCGGCACAAGCGGCTGGGCGCGTGGCACGCGCTGTCGTGGCGGGAGGTCGCCGCGGCGGTCGAGCAACTCGCGGCGGGCCTCGCGCAACGAGGCTTTGCGGCGGGCGACGCGCTGCTGCTCGTCAGCCAGCCGCGCGAGCAGGCATTGCTGCTGTCGCTCGCGGCGCAGTGGAGCGGCGGCGTGGCGATACCGCTCGACCCGCAACTCGGCGACGCCGCGTTGCGCGCCGCGCTCACGCATCTCGCCCCGCGTTTCGTGCTTGCCGAGGACGACCGTCAGGTCGACCGTCTGCTGGCGCAAGAGCAAGCGTTGCAAGTGATCGACGCGAACCCGCGCCATCTCACGCCGCATCCGCATCCCGCCGTGATCGACTATCGCGCGCTGGCGCTCGCGAGTCGTGAAGGCTTCGCACCGGCCGCGCTGCCGCACGGCGATGCGTTCGCCTTCGTGCGGCTGAATGACGACGGACACCTCGTCGAACAGCGCCTCACTCACGCGACGCTGGTACGTGAAGCACGGCATCTGGTCGACAGCGAGAAGCTGCACGCGAACGACGAAGCCTTCGCCGCGCGCGCGTTTGCCGCCGCTTCGCAGGCGCGCTATCTGATCGCGCCGTGGGTGCTGAGCGGCTTCCGCCTGAACTTTCCCGAATCGCTCGCCACGCGCGATAACGACCGCCGCGAACTCGCACCGACGCTCGTCGCCGGCACGCGCGACACCTACGCCCGCGTGGCGCAACTCGTGGACGACCGCTTGCCCGGCGAGCGCTCATGGCGCCGCCGCCTGATCGATCGCGCTCTACGCGGGCAGCGTGGTCCGTTCGGCCCGCTCATCCGCACGCTGACGTGGTGGCTCATCACGCGGCCGTTGCGCGACGTCATCGGTTTTTCACGCACGCATGCGGCGCTCGTCATCGGCCCGCCGCTCGACGCTAAAACCGCCGCGCTGTTCGACGCGCTACGCGTACCGGTCCGCGCGTGGCCGGATCACAGCGACTGGCAACGCGTCGAACAACGCGCACAGCCGGAAACGCCGCAACGCCATGCGGCGGACCGCGCGTCCGAACAACCGGCCTACTGACGCATGACCCAACCTTAAATGACTCGATCCACTCACGCGCTCCTCTCGCTCGACCATATTTCGCTGTCGTTCAAAGGCGTCAAAGCCATCACCGACATCAGCTTCAACGTGCAAGCCGGGGAAATCTGCGCGCTGATCGGTCCGAACGGCGCGGGCAAAAGCTCGCTGCTCAACGTGATCAACGGCGTGTATCGGCCGCAGCGCGGCAGCGTGCGTTTCGACGGCAACGCTTATCGGCGCATGAACCCGTATCACGCGGCGCACAGCGGCATTGCGCGCACGTTTCAGAACATCGCGCTGTTTCGCCGGATGAGCGTGCTCGACAACGTGCTGACCGGCCGCAATCTGCATCGGCGCAGCACGTGGCTCGAACAGACGTTGCGCGTCGGCCGCGCGCGCGGCGATGAAACGGCGCAGCGCCGCTATGCGGAAGTCGTCATCGATGCACTCGATTTGCAGCGCTTCCGGCACACCGCCGTCGGCACCTTGCCCTATGGCGTGCAAAAGCGCGTCGAACTGGCCCGCGCGCTCGCCGCCGAGCCGCGCCTGCTGCTGCTCGACGAACCGATGGCCGGCATGAACGCCGACGAAAAGCGCGCGATGGCCGGCTACGTGCTCGACGCCAACAGGCAATTCGGCGTGACGGTCGTGCTGATCGAGCACGACATCGGCGTGGTGATGGATCTGTCGGATCACGTGGTCGTACTCGATTACGGCAAGAAGATCGCCGATGGCGCGCCCGCCGACATACGCGGCAACCCGGACGTGCTGGCCGCCTATCTCGGCACCCGTCATTGAGAGACTCGACAACATGGAATTTTTTCTCGAAGTGCTCGTCGGCGGCTTGCTGGCGGGCGTGATGTATTCGATGGTCGCGATCGGCTTCGTGCTGATCTACAAAGCGTCCGGCGTGTTCAATTTCGCGCAGGGCTCGATGGTGCTGTTCGGCGCACTGACCTATGTGAGCCTCGTCGAACGGCAGGTGAATCCGGTGCTCGCCTTCGGCGTGACGCTCGCGGCGCTCGTGTTGATCGCGGTGCTGATCGGCCGCCTCGTGTTGCGGCCTCTGGTGAACCGGCCGCCCATCGTGCTGTTCATGGCGACGCTCGGCCTGAGCTTCATTCTCGAAGGCGCCGCGCAACTCTTCTGGGGCGCGCAGGTGCATGGCCTCGCGCTCGGCATCGACGACAAGCCGTTGAATCTCGCCGGCATCATGATCAGCCAGTTCGACATCTTCGCGGCGGCAACCGCCGGTGCGCTGGTGCTGGCGCTGTCGCTGCTGACGAGGCGAATGCGGCTTGGCTTGTCGCTGCGCGCCGTCGCGGACGACCCGCTCGCCGCGCTGGCGGTCGGTGTGCGGCTGCCGCGCGTCTGGGCCATCGTGTGGGCGCTCGCCGGCTTCGTCAGCCTCGTGGCGGGGCTCCTGTGGGGCGCGCGGCTCGGCGTGCAGTTCTCGCTGTCGCTCGTGGTGCTGAAAGCGCTGCCGGTGTTGATCATCGGCGGCTTTTCGTCGATCGGCGGGGCGATCGTCGGCGGGCTGCTGATCGGCGCGCCGGAGAAGCTCGCGGAAGTCTACGTCGGCACGCTGCTCGGCGGCGGCATCGAAAACTGGTTTCCCTATCTGCTCGCGATGCTGTTCCTGCTCGCGCGCCCTGCCGGTTTGTTCGGCGAACCCGCCGTGGAACGGGTGTGAACGTGAGTGCGAGGCCAACCGTGTCGTCTCTTCAATCCAACGCGAGCGTATCGCGCAAACCGGGCGCGCAGCCGCGCCGCTCGTCGCTGCTCAGGCTGTCGGGCGGCGCGCTGATCGCGCTGATCGCATTAGCCGCGCTGATCGCGTTCGTCGCCGTGCCGCGCCTGAGCAACGACTACTGGCTCAGCGCGATCCTGATTCCCTTCCTCGTGCTGTCGCTGGCGGGTCTGGGGCTGAACCTCGTCACCGGTTACGCGGGACAACTCTCGCTCGGCTCGGCGGCGTTCATGTCGGTCGGCGCCTACGCCACCTATAACCTGCTGGTGCGAGCGCCGGCGCTGCCGCTCGCCGTCGACCTGCTGCTCGGCGGACTCATCACCGCCGCGGTGGGCGCGCTGTTCGGCCTGCCGAGCCTGCGCATCAAGGGCTTCTATCTGATCGTCTCGACGCTGGCCGCGCAATTCCTCGTCGAATGGATTTTTACGCGGGTGAGCTGGTTTTCGAACAACGACGGTTCGGGCGTGCTGAGCGCGCCCACGCTCTCCGCGTTCGGCCTGAAAATCGCCACGCCCGCGGCGCGCTATCTGCTCGTGCTGAGCGTCGTGGCGGTCGTCTTCGCGATGGCGTTCAGTCTCGTGCGCAGCGAACTCGGCCGGCGCTGGATGGCCGTGCGCGACATGGACACCGCCGCGCGCGTGATCGGCATTCCGGTGGGCCGCACCAAACTGCTCGCGTTCGCGCTCAGTTCGTTCGTGCTCGGCATCGCCGGCGCGCTGTGGGCATTCGCCTATCTCGGCACGGTGGAGCCGCACGGCTTCGATCTGAATCTGTCGTTTCAGGTGTTGTTCATCATCATCATCGGCGGCATGGGCAGCATCGGCGGGAATTTCCTGGGGGCCGCGTTCATCGTGCTGCTGCCGATACTGCTCTCGCATGCGGCGGGCGCGCTCGCCAGCGTCGGCATCGAAGCCGGCCAGTTGCAGAACCTGCAGAAGATCCTCTTCGGCACGCTCATCATCGTCTTTCTCATCAAGGAACCGGACGGCCTCGCGCGACTGGTCCAGACCGCGCGGAACCGGCTGCGCGACTGGCCGTTGCGCGCGTGAAGCCGGCTGCATTGCCTCGCTCATCGCTCTTCATTTCACTGCTTCATTAATCAAGGCCTAACCCCGTATGAATTTCATCGACTCCTTCAAAAGGCGCGGAACGTCAGCGCGCCTGTCATCGCGCCTCGCCGCCGCGAGCCTGCTGCTTGCGCTCGGCGCCACGCCCTTTTCCAACGCGCAGGCCGCGGGCGAGGAATACTTCCCGTTGCAGAGCTATCGCGTCGGTCCTTATGCGGCTGGCGGCAGCGGCTTTTTCGGCGGCTTCATCGACTATATGAACCTCGTCAACAAGCGCGACGGCGGCGTGAACGGCGTCAAGCTGACGTGGAGCGAATGCGAAACCGAGTACGTGGTCGAAAAAGGCGTGGAGTGCTATGAGCGGCTCAAGAGCGGCCTGAACGGCGCGCCGGCGGCGGCGACCAATCCGCTCTCGGTCGGCATCGCCTACGCCACGCTCGATCGTTCGACCGTGGACAAGATTCCGCTCGTCACGATCAATCACGGCCGCACGGATTCGACGGACGGCGCGGTATTCCCCTATGTGTTCCCGCTGCAACTCAATCCGTATAGCGAAGTCTCCGCCATCGTCAATTACATCGGCCAGCAATCCGGCGGACTGACTCAGCTCAAGGGCAAGAAGATCGTCGTGCTCTATCACGGCTCGCCTTATGGCCGCGAGACGATTCCGGTGCTGGATACGCTCGCGAAAAAATACGGCTTCGAACTCACGCAGATCGAAGTGCCGCATCCGGGTAACGAGCAAGGCTCGCAGTGGCTCACCATCCATCGGATCAAGCCCGACTGGGTGATTCTGCGCGGCTGGGGCGTGATGAATCCGGTCGCGTTGAAGTCCGCGCAAAAGGTGGGCTTCCCGGCCGATCACATCATCGGCAACATCTGGAGCAACTCGGAAGAGGACGCGCGTCCGGCGGGCGACGCCGCCAGGGGCTTCATCTCGATCACCACGCATCCGTCGGGCACCGGCTTCCCGGTGATTCAGGCGATCGACCAGTACGTGATCAAGCCGGGCAACGGCAATCTGAAGGACCCGGCGCGCTTCGGCACGGTGTACTACAACCTGGGCGTCGTCAACGGCATTCTGAATGTCGAGGCGTTGCGCGTGGCGCAGGCGAAATTCGGCAACAAGCCGCTCACGGGCGAACAGGTGCGCTGGGGCTTCGAGCATCTGAATCTCGACGACGCGCGCCTGAAGCAGCTCGGCGCCTATGGTCTGGTGCAGCCGCTGAAGCTGTCGTGCGCCGATCACGAAGGCGGCGGCGCCGTGCGCTTTCAGCAATGGGACGGCCAGCAATGGAAGGTGATCAGCGGCTGGGTGCAGGCCGATCGCGCGCTGCTGCGTCCGATCATCGAGAAGTCCGCGAATGCCTACGCGAAGGAGAAAGGCATTACGCCGCGCGATTGCGGCAAGGATATCTGAGCATGAGCGCCGCCCCGATCCTCGAAGTCGACGACATCGCGGTGACGTACAGCCAGTTGATACCGGCATTGCGCGGCGTGTCGCTGAGCGTGCCGTCCGGCGCGATCGTCGCCTTGCTGGGCGGCAACGGCGCGGGCAAGACGACCACGCTGAAGGCGGTCTCCAGTCTGCTGCGCGCGGAGCGCGGCGAGCTCACGTCGGGGCGCATCGCGTATCGCGGCGAAGCGATCACCCACGCCGATCCGTGGACGCTCGCCGAACGCGGGCTCGTCCAGGTGCTGGAGGGGCGGCGTTGTTTCGCGCATTTGTCGGTGGAAGACAACCTGCGGCTGGGCGCGTTCGTGCGGCGGCCCAAACGCGCCGAACTCGAAACGGAACTCGAACGCATCTACGGCATCTTTCCGCGGCTCAGGGAGCGCCGCGCGACGCTGGCGGGCTACGCGTCGGGCGGCGAACAGCAGATGGTCGCGATCGGCCGCGCGTTGATGGCGCGGCCTTCGCTGGTGCTGCTCGACGAACCGTCGATGGGGCTCGCGCCGCAAGTGGTCGAGGAAATCTTCGAGACGGTGGCGGCGCTCAATCGCGACGACGGTGTGAGTTTTCTGCTGGCCGAGCAGAACGCCGCGATCGCGCTGAGCTATGCGCAATCCGGTTACGTGCTCGAAGGCGGCCGGGTGGTCGCGCATGGGAAGGCGCAAGCGCTGCTGGAGCTCGATGTCCTGCGCGATGCTTATCTGGGCGGCGGCACACAACGCACGCGCGAGGGAACAGGCGGGGCAGCGCGACGGTACATGCGCGCATAGCCCGAACGCCGACGGGAGCGAACGAGCGCGGACCGGAGCCAACGCGCGCGGCGATTATCATTGACAGCGCTTCAGACCTGCTGCCACGCTGACGGTCGGAACTCCGAGCGTCGGCGTGAGGTTTGACGCAACGAGTCCACACTTCCCGAGGACCCTGTCGATGCAAACCCGCCCGCGCCCGCGCGTTCTTCAGCACATTCCACGCAGTGTCTGGGTGCTGGGCTTCGTCAGCCTGTTGATGGACGTGTCGTCGGAGATCGTCCATAGCCTGTTGCCGATGTTCCTCATGGCGAGCCTCGGCGCGAGCGCGACGACGATCGGCCTGATCGAAGGCATCGCCGAAGCCACCGCTCCCGCGGTCAAGGTGTTCTCCGGCACGCTCAGCGATTACCTCGGCAATCGCAAATGGCTCGCCGTCGCCGGCTACGGTCTCGGCGCGCTCAGCAAGCCGCTGTTCGCGATCGCGCCCAGCATCGGCATCGTCGTGACGGCGCGCGTTCTGGACCGGGTCGGCAAGGGCATTCGCGGCGCGCCGCGCGACGCGCTGGTGGCCGACGTCACGCCGCCCCATCTGCGAGGCGCCGCGTTCGGATTGCGCCAATCGCTCGACACGGTCGGCGCGTTTCTCGGACCGCTGCTGGCGGTCGTCATCATGCTCGCGTGGGCGGATAACTTCCGGCTTGCGTTCTGGCTCGCCGTGATTCCCGGTTTGCTCGCGGTCGCGCTGCTGGCCTTCGGTGTCGAGGAACCGGCGCGCGAGCCGGGTGCGAAGCGGGTCAATCCGGTTCGCTGGGAAAGCGTGAAGCAGCTCGGCCGCGGCTACTGGTGGGTGGGCGTGGTGGGCGGGGTCTTCGCGCTGGCGCGCTTCAGCGAAGCGTTCCTCGTTTTGCGCGCGATGGGCAGCGGCGTGCCGGTTGCGCTGGTTCCTCTCGTGATGGTGGCGATGAACATCGTGTACGCGCTGTCCGCGTATCCGTTCGGCAAGCTCGCGGATACGACGAGCCACACGCGCCTGTTGATCGCCGGCCTCGTCGCCTTGATCGCCGCCGACGTGGTGCTCGCGCATGGCGCGCACTGGAGCATGGTGCTAGTGGGCGTCGCGCTGTGGGGTTTGCACATGGGGATGACGCAGGGCTTGCTCGCCACCATGGTCGCGCAAACCGCGCCCGCGCACTTGCGCGGCACGGCCTTCGGTTTCTTCAATCTGTTCAGCGGCATGGTGACGCTCGCGTCCAGCGTGATCGCGGGCGCCTTGTGGGATCGCGTGGGCGCCACGGCGACTTTTTACGCGGGAGCGGGCTTTTGCGTCTTGACGATCACGTTGCTGGTGTTCGGACGGTCGTCGGCCACGCAATCACGGGCGAACCGCTAGCGCGATTTTCCGCGCGCACTCTTGCCGGCGCTCGCCGCGCGCGGCGCGTCCTTTCCCGCCGCCGCGCCGCCGGTCATCTGCTCCATCCACGACAATGCGTCGACATAGGACAGGAACTGCTTGAGATATCCCGGCGAGAGTTCACGCATCAGCGAAAGCGACCGATGCACGAGACTGCTCGAATTGAGCGGCCCCGCATTCCCCGGCACCTGTTCGAGCGATTGCCGCAACTGCTTTTCGGTGCGAGCCCTGGAGGCAAGCTCGCGGAAGTAGTCGAGCATCTCCAGTTCCGGGTATGCGGCGGAGCGCGACGCGGCGGGGCCCGAGGCATGCACCGCCGAGTGAATGCCGCCGATGTACGCGATCAACCCGGCAAGCGATTCATGAGGGGACGCGCCCGGCGATGCCGCGCCGCGCGCCTCGTCAACCGCCGATGCGGCACGCCGCTCCAGATCGTCCGCATAGTCCGCAAGCAGTGTCGACAGCCGGTCGTCGAGGATACGGCGCGCCTCGCCGCCGTGGCCGGCTGCACGCCGTTCCAGCGCCTCGATGAAATGAAAGCGGACCGGGTTCACGCGATCGGCGCCGCGCTCGCGCCAGGCGTCGAGCGTCGCGCGGACCGCGCCTGCGTCGCGACTATCGCCGCCACTATCGCGGCCACTGTCGCCGCCCCTACTCACGGGACTTCACCGTTGCGCTCGACGGCCTCGGCACAGGCGCTATTTCCACACGCCGGTTCCTGGCCCGGCCGTCCTCATCGGCATTCGAACTGACGGGCTGCCCGGAGCCGAACGCGGCCGCGAACACCGACGCCGAAGGCACGCCCTCGTCGATCAACGCGCGCGTCACCGTCAACGCGCGCTGCGCGGACAACTCCCAGTTGTCGGCAAAACGGCGATTGCCGTCGCGCACCTGGCGGTCGTCGGTGAAGCCGCTCACCATCAGGATTTCGTCGCGCGTCTTGAGCCAGGCGGAGAGCGGCGCGGCCAGGCTCTTCAACACCTCCCGGCCCTCGGGCTGCAACTGATCGGAGTTCAGCTTGAACAGCACGCTGCCGTTGATGCCGATGCGCCCGTTGACGAGCGTCACCCGCCCCGCCGCCAGCGGTCCGGCCAACGCCTGCTCCAGCGTCATGCGGCGTTGCGTTTCCACCTGACGCTGCTTGACCTCCTGCTCCAGCTTGCTCGAAAGCTCCATCTCCACGCCGATCACGCCGACCAGAATCAGCACGAACGCGCCGAGCAGCACCGACATCAAGTCGCCGAAAACAGGCCAGATCGGCGCCGTCTGCTCCACGCCGCCGTCGATTTCCTCGTTCATGCCGCCTCGGCTCCGGCTGAAGCCCGCTGACCGGCAAGCTGCTGCAACTCCTCGACGATCTGCTTCTGCGAGATCATGCTCAGATCGATCACTTCGCGCGCCTGCGCGACGTAATAGGCAAGCTGTTCGTCACTGCGGGCGAGCGATTTGTCGAGCGCGGTTTCGATCCGCTGCAAGTGGTCCACCAGCTTGTCGTTCGATGCGCCGAAGGTCTGCACGGCCATGCCGAACGCTTCGCCCAGGCTCGCGACCTCGACGGCGCCGCCGGTGACCTGCGCGGCAACCGCACCGAGTTTGCCGGTCTCGAGCTCGACCTTCTCGGTGAACTGCGTGCCGACACGCTGCAGAAGATCCGCCGACGTGGCGACCAGTGCATCGACGGCGGTGCGCTGTTCCGTGGACGCATGGTTCACGGCATCGAGCAAGGTTTCCAGCGTTTCCAGCAGACGGCTGCGTTCCTGCAGCATCGCGGTGTCGCGGACCATGCTGTCGGAGAGCTTCTGGCGCAGTTCCGCGACGACTTCCGCCGCGGCCTTGGGCGCTTCCGACGCGGCCTGCACGAGCCGTGCAATCTCCGCGATCGTTTCGCTCGCCTGCGCCTGCGTTTGAGCGGATATGTCGCGCGCGGTGCGCTCCAGCACGTCGCAGATTTCCTGTTGGCGGCTGGCGGCGTGCGTGCTGGTTTTTTCCCACTCCGCGCGCAAGCTCGCGGCCATCGAACCGAGCGATTCGGTCCATGCCGCGAGCCGCTGCTGGTCGCGCGACGCCAGTTCCGCCTGCAGGTTCGCCGCTGCCTTCGGAGCCTCGGCAGCCGCTTGCACGAGGCGGTCGATCTCGGCGATCGTGCTGCTCGCGTGCGCCTGCGTCTGAGCCGATATATCGCGCGCGGTCTGAGCCAGCGTGTCGCACATGTCCTGTTGCCGGCTCGCGCTGCGCGCGCCGGCCTGCTCCCATTCCTTGCTCAACGTGGCGGCCATCGAACCGAGCGATTCGGTCCACGCCGCGAGCCGCTGCTCGTCACGCGACGCCAAGGCGCTCTGCAAGTCCGCATGCGACTCGCCGACCGTGCGCAGCAGCGCAGCCGAATGCTGCTCGAAAGTCGCCGCCGCCGCCGCGAGAGCCTGCTGGTTCTGAGCCGCGAGTTTTTCGCCGGCGCTTTCCTGCCGCGACAGCGCCGCGTTCCACGCTTGCGACACGTCGCCCGCGGTCGCTTCCAGCCGCGCGGAAACGCCATCCAGCAGACCGGCCGAGCGTTGCTCGAAGGTCTCGGTGAAGCGATCCAGCGACGCGCGCAGATGCCCGGCCAACGCTTCGCTCGACCGCTGGTGTTCCGCCAACGCCTTGTTCCAGATGTCGGCGACGGTCGTGGTCGTCGCTTCGAAACCGCTCGACAGTCCGTTCAACTGCCGCTCCACCGCATGCGTGACGGTGTCGTGCAACGCGGCCGTCTCGCGCGCGAGGCCCGCCATCGTGGCCTCCATCACGGGCTGCAACGCCGCGCTCGCGGCGCGGGCGCTGTCGGCGACGCTCGCCTTCAACGATTGCTCCACCGACGAGGCGAGCCGCAGGTACGCGGCTTCGGTCTTGCCGTGAAAGGCGTCCTGGCTGGCGATCTGCCGCTCGTTCAATGCCAGGCTCTGCTGCTCGATGGCCGCCATCATCGTTTGCAGACGGTCGACCAGCGTGGGCATCACGTCCGCCTGGCGCTGCAGGAGCTTGAAGGCCTCTTCGCGCTGATGGCTTCGCGAGTAGCTACGCAAGGTCGTGGCGATCTCGATGTCGAGCAGTTGCGCCGCGTGCAGCCGCTCGCGCCGGCACAACGTGGACAGCAGCCCGAGCATCGCGGAGGTGGCCACGCCCGCGATCGACGTGCCGAATGCGAAGCCGAGGCCCTTCACCGGCGCGGCCAGCGAAGCGCGAATCGCCTGCAGGTCGGTCGCGCTTTCCAGCGCCATGCCGGTGCCCTTCAGCGTCGCCACCATGCCGAGCAGCGTGCCGAGCATGCCGAGCAGCACGAGCAAGCCGACGAGGTACGGCGTCAACGCCGGCCCCGGCAGCGCCACGCGCTCGCCTTCGACGCGCAGGCGCACCGCATTGCGCAAGCTCGGATGCAGGGCGTCGAGCCAGGCGCCCAGACTCGACGGCGGCGCGGACAGATCCGCGACGGCACGCGTCAGGCTGGACGTGGCCTGGCTATAGCGTCGCAGTTCGAACGCGCCCGCGAGGTAACAGGCGCCGATCAACAGCGTGACGGCCAGCGCCAGCGGGTTCGAAACGACATAGCCGCCAGCGATCCAGCACACGGCGGCGAGGCCGGCCAAAAACACAACGAGGTCGATACGATATCTGGACATAGTGTCCCAGTTAGCTGGCGCGAAGGGCGGCGAGCAACCCTTCGACCGGTTGAAAACGAACATCCAGTTCGGCAAGCAGGACGCTCTGCATGTCCTTGCGGAATACGTCGAGCCATGCGCCGGGGATGTGTGCCGATGTGAGCGCCGGGGCGTTGGCGTTGGCGTTGGCTTCGGCCAGCGCCGCTTGCTCCGCCACGCGCAAGCGCTCGAAATGCCCGGCGAGCAATCCGGGCACCGCGCCGAGCACACCCCGCTCGCGCTCGGCGAGCGCACGCTCCATGACCGCATCCACCAACGCGAGCCGCGCCATCGCGGGCGTGCGCGCGGCCAGCATGCCCCGCAGACGGCCGCGCAAAGTGCCGATGCCGGTCTCCATCGTCTGCTGCAGCGAGAGATAGCGTTGACGGAACACCGCGTAGTCGACTGCCGTATCCGTGGCGGCACTAGGCGCGGACGCCGGCGCGGGTGCGCGCCGCTTCGCCGTGGCGAGAACGCTGTCGCCCGCGATGGCCTTCGCCAACGAACTGCGCACGCGAGCGCATTCTTCCTCGTCGGCGCTGCCGAAAGCGCGCGCGCCAGAGGCCACCGCGGGCGGATTGCCGTTCAGCGCCGAGGACAGCGCAATCGCGTCGGTCCAGCCGAGCCATTGGCTGAGCCGGTCTGAAAGCGATTGCCTGGATTCGGGAACGTCGGCATCCGTCAGGCGAGCCAGCAGGCGGATGAGCGCCGGGCCGCTGAAAACTGTGCGCGGGAGGATTTGCAACATACCACCGGAAGCGAAAAAGTCAGCAGTTTACACGCTGACGGCCTCGCGAGCCTCTCGTGTCGCCGTGTGACGCCGATGCAGCCTTATCCGCTCGACGCTCGGCGTGATGCGCTTTCAGGCGCACGCGTGACGAAGACAATGGGCCGCGTCGGCTCGCCGCTGCAACGTCACGTTACAAACCAGCGTTGACGTTCGCGGCGGGCAAATGGTTATCATGGGCGCATTGAATTTGCCTGAACGACCCGTTGGTTAATATGAGGAATACCGGAAAAGTATTGGTGGTTGCGTTGGTGCTTGCAGAGGTCGCGTTCGGCGCTTACTTCCTGACACACAACGAAGACCAGTCGGCGCCGCCCGCCGACGCCACCGCCACCACGGCAACGGCCGGCTCCCGACTGGACGGCACGCATATCACCGCGGGAAGCGTGGCCGGCACGGCGCAGCCCGCGTCAGGCGTGGACACTGCGGCCCGCACGGTGCAGCCCGCGCCAGCCACGAACAACGCCGCACGCACGATGCAGCCAGCGCCGTCCAAGGACATCGCGGCCCGCGCCCCGACGCAGTCGCAGTCGCAGTCGCAGTCGCAGTCGCAGTCGCAGTCGCAGGTCGGTAGCATCGCGCCTGAAACCGATTTGTCAGCAAAGCGCCCCGTGCAAGCGCCGCAGCCCAAGACACAGCCGCGTCAGGAACTCGCGCGAGCGCCGGCACCGGCGCCGGTCGAGGCTTCGGCCTCCGTCGCCGCGAAGCCGGGCAGCGTGCCGCCCAGCGCACGCGCGCGTGACAACACGAGCCGGCAGAACCCAGGATCGAACGCGGTGGCGTCCTCATTCACGGATCAGCTCGTCAAGGAGTCGGCGAAACTCGATCCTTCATTGCCGCCGCCGTCGCCGTCGGCGCCGCCTCTCGTCCGTGACGATCGGTCCCGCCGCGGTCCGAATCCGGTTGCGGCCGCGTTGACGGATCAACTCGTCCGGGAATCGTCCAAACTCGATCCGGCATTGCCGCCGCCGAATCAGCCCGGCACGAAGTGAGCGCGTGAATGGCAGGACATGTCGCGCGTTAGCCCGCCCACTGCGCCAACTGCCTCACGCTTTCCTTCAACTCGCGCTCCAGCTCGGCAAACAGTTCCGCTGCGGGCAACGACTTGGCGAGCGCCGCAGCCTGCCCCGCCCACTGCGCACCGTAGCCGAATTCGCCCTTGGCCCTGGCTGCGGCATGCAGCGCCTTTCCCGCGTCGTATGCGATCGGATACGCGGGCGGCCTCGGTGAACGTGGGTCGTCGCCGAGTTCCGTGAACCGGTTCACCATGCCGCGCGCGAGACGCCCGGAAATGGCCGTGGTGAACATGGTGTGGCGAGCCGGCTCGCCGAGCAGGGCGCGGCGGTAGCCTTCGTCGATCGAGGTTTCGGGGCACGCGACAAACGCGGTGCCGAGTTGCGCGGCCTGCGCGCCCAGCGCGAGCGCGGCGGCGATGCCCGCGCCGTCCATGATGCCGCCCGCGGCGATCACCGGCAGATCGAATTCCCTGACCAGCAGCCGCGTCAATGCAAACGTGCCCAGCCGGTCGTCGGGCGCATCCTGATCGAACACACCGCGATGTCCGCCCGCCTCGATACCTTGCGCGACGATCGCGTCGACGCCCGCGGCTGCAACCTGCGCGGCTTCTTGCGGATTCGTCGCCGAGGCGAGCAGCTTGATCCCAGCCTGCTTCAGCGCCGCGATGACTTCAGCCGATGGCAAACCGAAATGGAAGCTGACCACCGCGGGCTTTTCGTCGAGAAAAACCTGGAGCATGGCCGCGTCCACCAGGAAGCTCGTGTAGATCTCCGATAACGACGACGGCGGCGTGGCTCCGTACTGCTCGAAGTGCGGCGCGAGCCAGTTCAACCATTGCCGCTCCACGCTCGCATCGGCCATGGCCGGCTGGTGACAGAACACGTTGATGTTGAAGGGCTTCGCCGTCAGCGCGCGCGTCTCGCGGATCACCTTGCGCGCGCCCTCGGCGTTCATGGCGCCGACGCCGAGCGACCCGAGGCCGCCCGCATTCGACACGGCCGCCGCGAGCGCGGGCGTGCTCACGCCGGCCATCGGCGCCTGAATGATCGGCTTGTCGATGCCCAGTATGCGCAGCAGCGACCGGTTGTCAGTGTGAATCGTCATGTCTCGTCCTCTTCGAAATGAGCTTGTCGTCAATACCGGCACCGTGAGCCGCGATGCGCCGCGTTCGATAACCGGTGATGCGCTACGCTTGCAGCCGCTCCATCAGGAAATCGACGAAGCAGCGTACACGCGACGTGAGATGCCGCGCGTGCGGATAAAGCAGAATGAACGGCCGCGAAGCCCCGCCGTAGGGGATGAGCAGTTCCTTCAGCGTGCCGTCCGCAAGGTCCTTCTCGACCACGAACCGATAGGTCTGAAACAGGCCCGCGCCGTGACGCGCCAACGTCACGCCCGCGAGCACGTCGCCCGACGATCCATAGTTTCCGCGCGTGACCATCTCGACGCTCTCGCCGTCGCGAATGAACTGCCACGGCAGGTTGCGGCCGCTGCTCGGCAACTCGTATTGAATGCAATCGTGATTGAGCAGATCGTCCAGCACTTTCAGCTTGCCCGCGGTGCGCAGATAGCCGGGCGATGCCACCACCACCAGTTCCGCATCCTCGATCTTGCGCGCGATCAGCCCCGAATCCTGCGGCGCGCGTCCGCGGATGGCGAGGTCGAAGCCTTCGTCCGCGAAGTCGATGTTGCGGTTGCTGAGGTGCGTTTCGACCGTGACTTGCGGATAGCGCGCGCGAAACTCAGCCAGCAACGGCAGAACCCGGTAATGGCCGTAGGGCGTCGGCATGCTGATGCGCAGCACGCCTGCAGGGGTGGCCTGTTGCCCGGTCGCTTCCCGCTCCGCATCCGCGAGTTGCCGAAGCGCCTCGCGGCATTGCTCGAAGTAGCGCCTGCCGAGATCGGTGAGGCGAATCTGCCGGGTCGTGCGGACGAACAGCCGCGCGCCGAGGCGCTTTTCGAGCCGTGCCACCGAGCGGCTCACCGCCGCCGGCGTGACGCTCGCGGCGGTGGCCGCGCTCGTGAAGCTGCCCAGTTCCGCCGCAAGGCAGAACAGTTCGATGCTGCCGAGAAGAAGGTCGTCAAACTGACGCTGCATGGTCTCTTAAGGACGTGGGTGCGGTATCGGTCTCGCGCGAAGTGCGAAGCAGGACCTGGCTGCGAGCTCTGCGGAGTACCGCATGATACGACGCGCTTCCGGTTACGTTCCAGCGTGCCGGCTCTGCCCGTCCACACCTGCCGCGCCCCCTCATCCGCCGCGTGTCCCGCCCCGCCTCATTTGTTCCCGTCCGTCACAAGTGTTTGTCCGCGCCGGGTATTCGAACTTCACGCGAATGCGCCTAGATTGGGCACCTATCGGAGCCGCTGGCCCGATCGGCAGGAAAGCCGATTCAACATTTTCGGAGATGGATCATGAGCAACTCACAAAAAGTCGTCGTCGTTACCGGTGCGTCGCAAGGCATTGGCGCGGAGGTCGTCAAGGCATTCCGCGAGCGCGGCCACCGCGTGGTCGCCACCGCGCGCAGCATCAAACCGTCGGACGATTCCAACATCGTCACCGTGGCCGGCGACATCGCCGACCCCGACACCGCTCGCCGCGTGATCCGCGAAGGCGTGGCGCGCTTCGGCCGCATCGACACGCTGGTCAACAACGCCGGCATATTCGTCGCGAAGCCCTTCACGTCCTATACCGCCGAGGACTACGCCGCGGTGACGGGCGTGAACCTCGCCGGCTTCTTCCACATCACGCAGTTGGCCATCGCCGAAATGGAGAAGCAGTCGAGCGGGCATATCGTCACGATCACGACGGCGCTCGCCGATCACGCGATCGACGGCGTGCCGTCGGTACTCGCCTCGCTGACCAAGGGCGGACTGAACGCGGCGACGAAATCGCTCGCGATCGAATACGCGAAACGCGGCATTCGCGCCAACGCCGTGGCCCCCGGCATCATCAAATCGCCGATGCACGCGCCCGAGACGCACGCGGCGTTGGGCGCGCTGCATCCTGTCGGGCACATGGGCGAGATGAGCGATATCGTGAACGCCATCGTGTATCTGGATTCCGCGCCGTTCGTCACGGGCGAAATCCTGCATGTGGATGGCGGTCAAAGCGCCGGCCATTGAGCTTGCATGCAGCGCGATTGATTCGACCGGGCGCCGCCAGCCGGCGTCCCATTCCGAGCCACGAACCAGGAGAACACCATGCCGATCGTCACGATTCAGGTGACCCGCGAGGGCACGAAACCGGGCGCCGATTCCGTCACGGCGAATGAAAAGGCGCAACTCATCGAGGGAGTGAGCCAGCTACTGCTCGACGTGTTGAACAAGCCGCTGGAGGCGACGTTCGTCGTCATCGAAGAGGTGGAGAAGGAGAACTGGGGATGGGGCGGGCTGCCGGTCGACGAATATCGAAAGCAGCGCGGCTTGAAGTAGAAAGGTTGACCGGCGCCGCGGAGAGAACCCGCGGCGCCGGCCGGGCAACACCAAACAAGGCAAGACAATCAGGCAGTGACCGCCACTCTACGCGGCGACAAAACCGACACGGCGAAACTCACGACCACATTCGCCGCCAGCGCGATCAAGCCGATATAGACCGGATAGACCGCGTCGCCGAGATGCAATGCGAACACCGGCTTGAGTCCTTGCGAGATCGCGAGGCCGCTGCCGAGCACGATGCCGACGAGCCAGCCCATGAACAGGCCCGGCGTATTCAGGCGCCGCGTGTACAACGAGAACACGATCGCCGGGAAAATCTGCAGGATCCACACGCCGCCGAGCAATTGCAGATCGATCGCATACTGCGTCGGCAGGAACACGATGAACAGCAGCGCGCCGAACTTCACGACCAGCGACACGATCTTCGCGTTGGCCGCTTCGGCTTGGGGCGTGATATTCGGCGAGACCAGCGGACGCCACAAATTGCGCGTGAACAGATTCGCCGCGCCGATCGACATGATCGCCGCCGGCACCAGCGCGCTGATCGCGATGGCCGCGGCCGCGAAGCCGACGAACCACGACGGGAACAGCGTATTGAACAACGCCGGCACCATGTCCGAAGCCGATTTCACATGCACGCCGGCCGCGATCGCCATGTAGCCGAGCAGCGCGATCAGACCGAGCAGCAACGTATAGGCCGGCAGGAAAATCGCATTCTTGCGCACCGTATTCGCCGACGAGGACGACAACACCGCCGTCATCGTATGCGGATACATGAACGCGGCCAGCGCCGAGCCCAACGCCAGCGACGCATAAGCGGTGAATTGCGCCGGCTTCAGAATGATGCCGGTCGCGCCGCCCTTGGCCTTGAAGTACGTATCGGCCGCGTCGAACACGTGCGCGTAGCCGCCGAGCTTCGCCGGAATCAGCCACACCGCGGCGATCACCACGATATAGATCATGATGTCCTTCACGAACGCGATCATAGCCGGCGCCCGCAGGCCGCTCGCATACGTGTAGAGCGCGAGAATCACGAAGGCCACGATCAACGGCATTTCGCCGCTCACGCCGAGCCCCTTGATCACGACCTGCATGCCCACCAGTTGCAGCGCGATATACGGCATCGTCGCGACGATGCCGGTGATCGCCACCGCCGCCGGGAACCACTTGCCGCCGTATTCGCCCTGCACGTAGTCGGCGGCCGTGATGTGGTTTTTCGCATGCGCGATCTTCCACAGCTTCGGCATCACCGCGAACACGAACGGATAGACGATGATCGTGTACGGCAACGCGAAGAAGCCGTATGCGCCCACCGAATACACCAGCGCGGGCACCGCGATCACGGTGTAGGCGGTATAGAAGTCGCCGCCCACGAGGAACCACGAGATCACCGTGCCGAACTGGCGGCCACCCAGGCCCCACTCGTGCAATTGCGTCAGGTCGCCCCGCTTCCAGCGCGCGGCGAAAAAGCCGATCACGGTGACGAGAACGAAGAACGCGATAAAGACGGTCATCGCAACCGGATTCACAGGATTCAGATCGCTCATTTGGCACCTCGATACACGACGTAAATCAGCAGCGAGGTCAACGGCACCCACAGGAACTGATACCAGTAGAAGAACGGGAAGCCCGCGAACGAGGGACGCGTGTCGTTATAGAACGGCAGCCACAACAGCGCGACGTACGGAAGCAGAAGGATGAGCCATAGCCATGAGCGGCCGGCGGGTCTGGATGTCTCCACAACATCTCCTGATGTCTATTATTGAAAGCGCGCGCCATGACTCGTGGCCGGGCGCGCGGAACACGCGGCGGCTTCGCCGCAAGGCGCGGGACGCCGTGGGGATGTAGTATTCGCCTTCGTGAGCGTCGTCACAAGCGCGCAACTACGTAAGCCCGCTACGTGATACTACGTAGCCCGTCGGCCGTCTTTTCTACGATGAAACTCAAAGCCAAGATTGTCCTGCTGGCGATCGTGCCCTTCCTGGCGGCCATCGCGAGCATCGAAAGCGGCGTTCGCCATGAGGCGGTCGAACTCGCCAGGACCCAGCACGCGACCACCCAGGCCGCGTACATGGCGAGCAAGGAAGTCGAACTCAAGCATTACGTCGAACTGGCGACCACCGCGATCGCGCCGCTCTACGAGGCCGCCCACGACAATGCGCGCGACGATGCCTTGCTGCGCACCCGCGCGCTCGACGTTCTGGAAAGCATGGACTTCGGCCGCGACGGCTACTTCTTCGTCTACGACATGCATGGCCGCTCGCTGATGCATCCGCGCGAGCCGGACCTCGTGGGCCGCGATCTTTCGGAGTTGCGCGATCCGCAAGGCACGCCGACCATCCAGCATCTGCTCGCCGCGGCCTCGCGCGGCGGCGGCTATGTGCGCTACATGTGGCATCGTCCGTCGACGGGCAAGCTCGCCTCGAAGCTCGGCTACGTGGTGCCGCTCGAACGCTGGGGCTGGATGATCGGCACCGGCATCTATCTCGACGACGTGGATCTCGCGCTGGCGCGCATCGACCGGGAAGCGGCGGCCAACATCGATCGCACGATGATGTGGATCGACGCGATCGCCGTGGCGGGGCTCGCGGTAATCGCGCTGTGCGCGCTCGTGCTCAACTTCACCGAATACCGCAGCGCCGACGCCAAATTGAAGCGGCTCGCGCGGCAGGTGGTGGAGTCGCAGGAAAACGAACGGGCGCGTTTGTCGCGTGAACTGCACGACGGCATCAGCCAGATGATGGTCTCCGTGAAGCTGCTGCTCGAATCGGCGCTCGCGCGTTTCGAGCGCAGCGAAACGCGCGTGCCCGCCGCGGAAGCCGCACTGTCGACCAGTCTCGCGCGGCTCGGCGACACCTTGCGCGAGGTGCGCCGCATTTCCCATGCGCTGCGTCCGTCGATGCTCGACGACCTCGGCGTCGCGGCCGCATTGGAACAGCTCACGCGCGAACTGAGCGAGCAGTCGGGCATCGAAATCGGCTTCACGCAAATCACGCACACCCATGCAGCGGTGTTGCCCGAAGCGGTCAACACCGTGCTGTTCCGTATCGCGCAGGAAGCGCTGACCAACATCGTGCGCCACGCGCAGGCGTCGAGCGCGGCGATGGCGCTAGAAATCTCGAACGACGCCGTCACGCTCTCGATCGCGGACGACGGCCGCGGCTTCGACGTCACGCATGCCTTCGTCGGCCGGCGCTCGGGCGTGGGTCTGCGCAACATGCGCGAGCGGCTCGAAGCGCTCGGCGGCAACCTGTCGCTCAGTTCGCAGCCCCGCCATACCCTCGTCACCGCCCGCGTGCCGCTCGGAACGGGCGAGCCTCGAAACGAGCCGCAATCGCCGGCCTTGCAGGATATTCGATCATGAACGACACCCCACCCGCCGTCGCCCGTCTGATTCTCGTCGACGATCATCCGCTCGTGCGCGACGGTTTGCGCGCCCGGCTCGAAGCGGTGCGCAACATCGAAATCGTCGGCGAGGCGGGCAATGCGCAGGAAGCGCTCGCGCTCGCCGCCAGTTGCGAGCCGCACCTCGTGCTGATGGACGTGGGCATGAACGGCATGAACGGCATCGCATTGGCCGGCATGTTTCATGAACGCTTCCCGGCCATTCGCGTGCTGATGCTCTCGATGCACGACAACCTCGAATACGTGACCCAGGCGGTGCGCGCGGGCGCCAGCGGCTATGTGCTGAAGGACTCCCCCGCCACCGAGATCATTCAGGCGATCGGCGCGGTGCTCGACGGCAAGCAGTTCTTCAGCGCGGGGCTCGGTGCGCGTCTGATCCAGGCGTCCGCGATGCAAGCGCCGATTGAACGGCTCACGCCGCGCGAGCGCGATATTCTCGACGCGCTCGCGGAAGGGCTGTCGAGCAAGCAGATCGCCCAGCGCAATGATCTGTCGGTGCGCACGGTGGAAACGCATCGGCTGAATCTGAAACGCAAGCTCGATATCGAAGGTCAGGCGGAACTGATCAAGTTCGCGGTGGAGAACCGGCGCACGCATCGTGGATCTTGAGTCCCGCACCGCAATCGCCGCATAATCGGCAAGCCCCCTAACCGGAGCGGACGACGATGAAACGCCTGATCCCGATGCGGCTGGCGAGCCTGCTGATCTGCTTGGCCGCGCTGCCGATCGCGCATGCCGATGCGGAAGAACCGCGCATCAACCGCGGCCACGACCCGTTCTTTCAGATTTCGCAAGCGATCGGCGAATGTCCTGTGCCGTTGGGCCCGCTCGAAACCGAAAAGGAATGGCTCGACGACAGCCATTACCGGATCGAACGCGGCAATAGCTGCTGGGTGGAGGGCCGCTGCCGTTTGCCGAACGCGTACCTGTACGACAAGGAAATCGTGGAGGCCGTGCAACGCCGTCTCACGAACATCAATTTCGCCACGCATTGGCGCGAACAATCGACGCTGTGGCTGACGTTGCAACGCCGCTTCATCTACGTGGAGGGCTGCGTTGCGCCTGGCTTCGACAAACGCGCCTTTCTCGCGGAACTCGCAAAAACCGCGGACGTGGAGCGCGTGATCGACAACACGACGAAGAACCCGCGCGCGGCGCGATTGCCCTACAGGACGCTTTCGGAGCCGGACAGGCCGGTGCTCGATCCCGGCAACTAGCTCACAGCCGGATCGCTAGTCACCCACGCCATTACGCGTCGCCATTGTCAGGACCGCGCCTTGCTACGCAGCAAAAGACACGGGTTCAGCGAGGCACGCTTAGTGTGAGAAAGAAGTCCGTCCATGTACGCATCGGCATTTCCGGCTGGCGTTATGAAGGCTGGCGCGGCGTCTTTTACCCGGAAGATCTCAAGCAGGCGAGAGAATTGGACTTTGCTTCGCGCGAGGTCGAGACGATCGAAATAAACGGCTCGCATTACTCGCTGCAAAGCTTGAACAGTTATCGGAGCTGGTACGAAGCCACGCCCGCCGAGTTTGTTTTCAGCGTCAAGGGACCGCGTTATCTCACGCATATGCTGCGCTTTCGCGACGAAACCGCGCGGCCGGCCATTGCCAACTTTTTCGCTTCCGGCGTGCTGGCGTTAAAAGAAAAGCTCGGCCCGTTCCTTTGGCAATTCCCGCCGAACTTCAAGTTCGATGCCGAACGGCTCGAACGATTCTTCGCGTTGCTTCCTCGCGATACGGAGTCGGCCGCGGCGCTGGCGCGTCAGCACGACGCCCGTGTAAAGACGCCTTATTGCGTAGTTGAACGCAAACGGCGCTTGCGGCACGCCATAGAGATTCGCCATCCGAGCTTTTGCACGCCCGACTTTCCGGCGCTGCTGCGCAAGCATCGGGTGGCCTGTGTGATTTCCGATTCCGTCGCCGAATGGCCCTATACCGAGGACGTGACGGCGGACTTCATCTACATCCGCTTGCACGGCACGGAAACGCTTTACGGCGGACAGTACGCCGATCCGGCGCTCGAACGTTGGGCCAGCAGAATAGCAACATGGGCCGCGGGAAAAGAACCGGACGACGCGCAACGGTTCTCACCCGCACCGGCGCCGCTGCGCAAAAGCCGGGATGTGTTCTGCTATTTCGACAACGACAAGAAAGTTCAGGCGCCATTCGACGCGAAGCGCCTAATGAGTCTTCTGGCGAAAGCCTAGCGTTTACCGCCCTCAGCGAACCAGCGAGAACGCTTCCCGAATGGCGATTTCACCCGCGCCATATACGCCGACCACGGTGTAGTCCGACGCCACGCATTCGAACGTCGACGCCTGAAACGTGAGCACGAAATGGCGCCGCGCGAGTTCCGCCGAAGCGACCGCTGCAATTTCGGCGGCCAGCGACGAAGCGATAACCTCGTGAACCGAGTACCCGGCCAAACCTTGCGACGCAAGCGGATGAATGCCGAGATCGCTATCGCCGGGCGGACCCAAACGATGAAACGCAGTGTCTGGAAATAGCACCGCGCAAAACGGATCGTCGTCGGGATCGAATGGCCCGAAGCGTTCGAAGTCGGATTCGGCGATCGGATAAGCCAGAATCACCCGCCGGTCGCTGGCAACGATGAAAGGCTCGGCGGCATCCGCCGCCGGATGAGGAACGGAGTCCAGCAGGACGACGTGATCTTCCTGCTGGGGTAGTTCGATACTGGTCATCGGCTTCACGACTCCGATGCGCTTACGCGCTGGCTTGCACCGTCGAGCTTTGCGGCGCTGCGGCAACGCTCGCCGCACCGGCCTTGCCGCTAGCGGCGGTTTTGGGCGCCTTGCCTGCTGCCCTGGCCGACCGCTTCGTGGCTGCTTTGGTTGCGGTGAGCTTCTTCGCGGCGGGTTTGACGGCGCGTTTTTTTACCGCGACTTTCCGGGTTGCCGAGGTTGCCGAAGTTGCCTTCTTTGCCGCGGTCTTTCTCGAAGCGACAGCCTTCTTTGCCGCGGCTTTCTTGCTCGCTGCGCCGCTGGCGGCCGCCGATTTCGGTTTGCTTGCGTCGCTCGCCGCCGTTGCACCACCGATCAGGAATTTGCTGCGGTCCTTGACGGTTGCCAGCCATGCAGGCGCCGGACCACGTCCGCTCCAGGTAGCGCCGGTTTTCGGGTTCAGATACTTGGGAGGTTGCGCGCCTTTTGGCTGACCTTTGCCGCGCTTCGCGCGAGTGACCGGGCTCTTGACCGCGGAAGTGGATTCGCTCGCGCCCTCGACCAGGAATTGAGTACGGTCTTTCACGCCGGAGATCCAGCCCGGTGCGCGGCCGTGGCCGGTCCAGGTCGCACCGGTCTTGGGGTCGCGGTACTTCGGCTTGCCCGAGACGGCGGCTTTTGCCTTGCCGTTTCCTGCATGTCCATTCAGCGCTTTCGCGGCGCGCCTCGCTTTCGCGCCCGCTTCGATATCGGCGGTAGTCAGGCCGTGCTTGAGCATCAGGTCGCGGATCTGGTCGACTGCGATTTGTGCTTTCCTGGCAATAAGGACATCGGCTTGCGCCTGGAGCTTCCTTAGCTTCGCCTGGATTTGATCTAACGTGGGCATTTGATTGCTCCTTATGTGGTAATCGATCGAACTATGCCACGAATGGCGAGAGAAAGGCAGATCCTGCGACTATAAAGACACACGTCTTAATCGATTACGCATTGGGTGCAGTGCGAATCTTTCGAGCTCACTACGAAATCGCCGCATTGATTTTGTCTTTCCCGTGTCTTTCCTCCCGTGCCTTCTTCTCCTTTCCAATTCTTCGACCCACTTACGTCGGCGTAAAAACGACGGCCTGGCGATCGGCGATGTACCTCACGCTACGCATGAAGCGGTACTGCTGATCGTCGGCGGTTATCCGGTTGAGTCCGAGGCGCGTCAACGCCAGCATCTCATCGGCCTGGAAAGCGGCCACGACGCCGTGGTCCGTCAGGTCCTCCAATGCGCCGGACGGATCGCCGACATAAACGCTGCGCACCTGCGTGCCGATCCGCATGAGGATCACACTTTCGCCTTCGTCGAGCGCCAGTTCGAGATAGCGCGCAAGTATTCGCAACGATTCCGGCGTGCAAGCCTGGGGCTGATAGATCACAGCATTCGAGCGCGTCATTTGCATTCCCCGTCACCCACATGAAAGAACCCGCCCGCCACCCGGCGGCAATAGCCGCTTCTACTATAGGCAAGCATTCGGAGATTCACAGGGCCATAGTACTTTTTTTATTGTTTCGATGGGCCCGCGCGGGGAAAGAACTGAAAGAAACGCTATCGGAAGGAGAAACCGGCCGCCCGGCGGCGACGGATTTCGCGCGCCGGAAACGCCTTAAACCCAAAGAACCCGATGTAAGAGCAGACGGCGCAATATCAGCAAGCGAGACTCAATAGCCGAATAACCGGACGCCGCCGGCGGCGTTTACGCGATCCGTAGTCCGTGATCCGGCAGAATCTCTTGAGTGGTCACGAAGCGATGTTGTTTGACTGCGTCGTGAAATAACCGGTAATCGCTTTTCTCGAACGCTGCCGTCCAGCGAGGGCGCTCGCCGGTATCATCGTGCGATTTCAAGCCAGTGGCTTTGTATTTCCACGAGCCGGGGCCCTTGGGCACATAGTTCGGAATCGACTCCTTCAGGCCGGGAATGGCGCCGGCTTCCACCGCCGCGCAAATGGTCAACAAGCGTTCGTTGTCGTCCCCATGCCGGTTGGTGTCGAGCAGGCGCGTGAGCGCCTCTTTCACGTCATGCGGCAGGCCGGGCTGCGTGTCGAAATCTTCCCGGCCCGCTACATGGGCACGCACCGCGCGGCAACTCATTTCAGCCGCCTGCATGAACTCCGGCAAATTGTGTCTTTCAACGCGAATGTTCCTGCCGTCGACGTAATGCCATTTTGCCCACGGCTGGTCAGGATAGTGCAAGGCCGCGCCGTGACCGACAGGCAGCGCGATCGTCAGCACGTCCTCCTCGATATGCTCGATCAGATGCCGAGTGGCGCGGCCCAGGCGGGCAAGCCAGCCTTCGTGCGTGCAATCTTCCGCTACCAGCGAACTCACCCGGTTCGCCGGACTTTCGATGCCCGCGAAGCCCTGATGCGCCCAGGTATCGACATACGTGTGAAGCGTCACACCGAGTCGATGTAAACCCGTATCGGCGTCTCGCTGCCGGATCGCGCGCCGCACTACCTCGCGCGCGATTGCGCTGTCCGGCCGGCACACGGCTTTTTCGTGCAGCGTTTCTCCTTCACCGGCCGGCAGAAAATGAAACGGCGTCCATACCAGCCGGTTCTGGTCGTCCTCGGTATTGGCGTAGTCGAATAACCTGTGCGCAGTGGCAAAACGCTCGAAGGTCTCGCCGCCCGCAAAGCGCAGTATTCCCGTGGTGGTGGCGTCGTCGACATACTGGCACGCGTGCGCCACCGTGAGCGCCTCGCGAGCCGTCATGCCGCCAACACGGGCGACGATGTAGACCACCCCATAGTGAAAGTCGATATTCATGACGGGCGCTCCTGAAGCGCGGGGAATGACAGCGGGGTTTATCGGCTGCGCGGTGAGCCGCGCTGGAGCGGCGGCGCATGAGCATGAGCACGTAGTAAACGACCGGGCGCGGCGGGTCTTTAAAGAACTCGCCGCCGATGCCTCTCCAGACGCTGAACGCCTCTTCTCTCGCATGAACGAGAAGACTCGCGACAAACGGACATTGAATGACCGGCGTTTATCTTCTTGCACGGTCCGTTTGCTTGATCACGTTTTCTTTCTTGCAGGCATTCGTCATGCAAAACGGTATTGTCGACGCTTTTCGCGCTTGCCGGATCAAAACGCCCAGACGGTCTTTTCCAACAAAAAGCCCCGCTGCGATCTTCACAGCGGGGCTTGTTCCTTGCGCGTTGCGCGCTTTTACTTTTCGATGCCGACCAGTTCGACTTCGAAAGTCAGATCGCTGTTCGGCGGAATCGGACCGACGCCGCGTTCACCGTAAGCGGTCGCCGCCGGGCAGGTCAGCTTGGCCTTGCCGCCGACCTTCATCTTCTGCACGCCTTGCGTCCAGCACGGAATCACGCGATTGAGCGGAAACGTTGCGGGGCCGCCGTGCTTCGCGGAGCTGTCGAACTCGGTGCCGTTGGCGAGCGTGCCACGGTAGCTGACCTTCACGACCGAGTCGGCGGCCGGCTGCGCGCCCGTGCCCTGCGTGAGATGTTCGACGACCACGCCGGAAGGCAATTTCTCGGTGGTGGGCGCAGCGGCCATTGCCGAGGAAGAAAGAACAGCCGCGGCAACCAGGGCACCGACAGATTTCAAGGCGAATTTCAAAGCGAGTCTCCAGGTGGAAAGTGCGGGTCATTGTAGCGGATGACATGTTGCCCAGCGCCGCGCGGCGACGCAAGCAATCACACATCCCGTTGCAATTGAACGCCGCGGAAGTGGCACGAAGAATGCTGACTCGCTCGCATGCGATTCATACGGCGTTCGGGACGGCTCTCTTCACGTGCGGATAACACATGACCACTGACAACATGGAACCGGAACTCGTCGTCGAGGACCGCGCCGAGCGTTCGTGGATGAGGCGGCTCGGGCCGGGCCTCATCACCGGCGCCGCGGACGACGACCCCAGCGGCATCGGCACCTACTCGCAAGCCGGCGCGCAATTCGGCTACGGGTTGTTATGGACGCTGCTGATCACCTACCCGCTCATGGCGTCGATCCAGTTGGTCTGCGCGAGGATGGGACGCGTGACGGGCAGTGGGCTCGCCACGAACCTGCGCCGCCACTACCCTGCCCCGCTGTTATATCTCGCGGTACTGATCCTGCTGACCGCGAACATCATCAACATCGCCGCCGACCTCGCGGCAATGGCAGCAGCCGCGACACTGGTGATAGGCGGGCCGGTTCAACTGTATGTCGCGTTGTTCGGCACGGTGTCCTTGTTGATGCAGGTCTTCATTTCATACGAGCGTTACTCCGGCATTCTGAAGTGGCTGACGCTCGTGCTGTTCGCCTACGTCGCGATCGTTTTCGTGATTCCGATCGACTGGAAGACGGTCGGCCTGAGCATCGTCAAGCCGCCGATCCAATGGTCCGGCGACTATCTCACCACCGTGATCGCGGTACTCGGCACCACGATCAGCCCTTACCTGTTCTTCTGGCAAGCCTCGCAGGAAGTCGAGGAGATTCGCTCGGAGCCCGCACAGCGTCCGCTATTGCGCGCGCCGATGCAGGCGTCGGTGCAACTGAAGCGGATCAACCTGGACACATGGGTCGGCATGGCCGTTTCGAATGGCGTAGCGTTTTTCATCATGCTGGCGGCGGCCGCCACGCTGAACGTGCATCACGTCGAGGTGAAAACGACCGCCGACGCCGCCACTGCGCTCAAGCCGATCGCCGGCGATCTGGCGTTCGCGCTATTCAGTGTCGGGATTATCGGCACGGGTCTGCTGGCTTTGCCGGTACTCGCGGGGTCCGCCGCCTACGCGGCAGCGGGCACGATGCGATGGAAGAACAGCCTCGCTTTGCAGGTGAATCTGGCGAAACAGTTCTACGGCGTGATCGCCTTGGCGATTCTCGGCGGCATCGCGCTCACGTTCATGCATCTCGATCCGATCAAGGCGTTGTACTGGAGCGCGGTGATCAACGGAATCGCGGCCGTGCCGATCATGGCCCTGGTGATGTTGATGGCGGGCAGCAGCAAGGTGATGGGGCAATTCGCGGTGACCGGCTGGTTGCGCTGGATGGGGTGGACCGCGACCGTCGCAATGGCGCTGGCCGCGCTCGGCGTTGTGTGGCCGGATTGACTCGGTGCGGTTTGGTCGCCGCGTTGGGCTCGTTGGGCTCGTTGGGCTTGTTGGGCTTGTTGGGCTTGTTGGGCTTGTTGGGCTTGTTGGGCTTGTTGGGCTTGTTGGGCTTGTTGGGCTTGTTGGGC
>Ga0105251_10000088_pt1 | contig 88504 bp, 75 predicted proteins | sample KBSS64metaG_FD_80424 | JGI IMG/M metagenome (GOLD analysis project Ga0105251, IMG submission 80424) | Switchgrass rhizosphere microbial communities from Kellogg Biological Station, Michigan, USA - KBS S6-4 metaG | ecosystem: Host-associated > Plants > Roots > Rhizosphere > Soil | place...
TCACGGGCGCGGGATTCGGCGGTGTTGCAACAGGCACTGGCGTTGCTGCGCGAGGTGGTCAAGGCCGAAAGCGACTGGTCGCAGCGCTGGGACCCGCTGATTTGAAGCAACAATATCCGCCGCGCATGCTAGCCTGCGGGTGTTTCCTTTTGCAGCCTTACCGATGAACAAGAAAAAGTCCGTCACCATCAGCGACATCGCCAAACAGGTCGGCATGACCACCATCACGGTGTCCCGGGCGCTGAGCAAACCTGACCTGGTCAAGCCGGCCACCCTGGCGCGCATCCTCGAAGTAGCGCGGGAGCTGGACTATGTGCCCAACGCATTCGCCCGCGGCCTCAAGCGCAGCGAAAGCCTAATCATCGGCGTGATCACCGCCTCGGTGGACAACCCGTTCTACAGCGAAATGATCAAGGCAATTTCCCGCGAGGCCAAGCAGCACGGCTACACCATCATGCTGGTGGACACCGATGAGCTGGAAGAACTGGAAAGCAAGGCCGTGGACACCCTGTTGGGCTACCGCGTGGCGGGGATCATCCTGTCGCCGGTCTCGGATGAGCCGGGCTACCAGCCCGACTACCTGGAACGCCTGGCCAACGGCAAGACCCCGGTGGTGCTGCTCGACCGCACGATCCACGACAGTCCGTTCAGCCGCGTGGTGCTCGACAACTACCACAGCGGCATCCAGGCCGCGCACTACCTGCTGCGCCAGACGCCCGACCTCAGGCGCCTGCTGGTGCTGACCGGCCCCGAACATTCACGCATCACCGTCGAGCGCCTCAAAGGCCTGCGTGAAGTGCTGGCCGAACACCCGCAGGTGCAGGTCGAAGTGCAGGCCGGCGACTACACGCTGATGCCGTCCTACCTGCACACCCTCGACTACCTGGCCGAACACTCGGCGCCGGACGCGATCATGGGGTTCAACCAGTTGATCACCCTCGGCGCCCTGCGTGCGCTGCGCATGCACAATATCCCCCACGACAGCCTGACCATCTGCGGCATCGACCGCCTGCCCTTCGCCGATATCTTCGGCGTGCCCATCGCCTGCGTGGCCCATGATGCGTCGCTGGCCGGCAGCAGCGCGGTACGCCTGCTGCTTGACCGTCTCGAAGACCCGGGCAAGCCCCGGGACAAGGTGGTCATCGCCGGCCAGTTGGAAAACGGCTAGCGGCTGGTATAGCCGCCGTCGATGGGCAGGCTGACGCCGCTGATCATGCTGGCCGCGCAGCTCAGCAGGAACAGCACCGGCAGGGCCACTTCCGCAGTTTCAGCAAACCGCCCCAAGGGAATTGCCGCCAGCGCCGGGTCGCGCTTGGCCGGCGCGGACCACGCCATGGCTGCCATCGGCGTGAGTGTGACCGTGGGGTTGACGCTGTTGACGCGAATGCCGAAGCGGCCCCACTCGGCGCATTGCACACGGGTGATCGCATCCAGCGCCGCCTTGGAGGCGCAGTAGCCAAGGTGATCGTCAAGCGCCACCAATGACGCCTGGCTGGAGACGTTGACGATGCTGCCGGCGATCTGCGCTTCGATCATTTTTGCCGCCACGCGGCTGGCGACCTGCGCGGCGGCGCGGGCGTTGACCTGCATCACCTGGTCGAACGCCTCGGCGCTGATGGCAGCGGCGGGCTCCAGGCGCGAGATACCCGCGCAGTTGACCAGGCCGTGCAGCGGCGGCAGGTCTTGCAGGGCATTGTCGAGGGCGGCGCTGTCGGCGATGTCCAGGCAGAGGCTATGGCAGCCGAGTTCGGCCAAGGCTTGGGCGTCGCGGCCGAGGGCAAACACATCGGCGCCGCTGGCAATCAGTTGCAAGGCGATTTCACGGCCGATGCCACTGCTGGCGCCGGTGACGAGGATGCGGTGATGGGTGAAGTCGAAGGCTGCGTTCATTCAATTCTCCTGCAGGCTGTGCATGATCGGTTTCAGGGCCGGATACAGCTTCAGGTATTCGCCGAACGCACGGTCGTACGCCTCGACATTTTCCGCCTTGGGCTCGGCTCGCAACTCCAGCTGTACCCAGCCCTTGTCCATCTCCCCATCGCTCACCAACCCCACCGTATGTGCCGCCAGCAACGCCGCGCCCAACGCCGCCTCAACCTCCTGCACGATGGTGTACACCGGATACCGCGTAACGTCCGCGATGATCTGCATCCACAGGTCCGAATGGCTCGCCCCGCCCACCACGATCAAGCGCGGGTCCAGGGAATGCGCGCCGCGCGTGCCCGCTTCGATGTTGTGCCGCAGGGCAAGACTCACCCCTTCCAGCACTGCGCGGTACAGGTGGATTCTGCTGTGATACAGGTTCAAGCCGACAAAACTGCCACTGGCGCGGTCGTCCCACACCGGGCTGCGCTCACCCATCAGGTAGGGCAGGAACAACAACCCTTCGCTGCCCGCCGGGATATGCGTCGCACGCTGTTCCAGCAACGCCAGGCTGTCCTGGCCGCTGGCCTTGGCCTGCTGCTCTTCAGCCTGGCAGAACTGCTCGCGAAACCAGCTCACCGAAGCCCCGGCGGTGATCGCACCGCCAAAGATATACAGGTCGCGGTGGCCGTTGTAGACGTGGGGCATGCTCACCAGGCCATGGTGTGCATCCACCTGCTGGTTGAGGTACCCCCAGCACATGCTGGTGCCGATCATTGCCACGTGATTGCCTGGCTGAGTCACTCCCGCCGCCAAGGTTGCCATGGCCGCATCGACGCCACCGGCCAGGATCGGTGTCCCCGCCTGCAGGCACAGACGCGCAGCCCACCCCTCCAGCAACCCACCGACGACCTCCCCGGAATACACCAGGCGCTCCGGCATCATCGCCGGCGGTATGCCCAATGCATCGAGCATTTCGCCAGACCAGCCACGCGTCTTCACGTCGTAGACGCCACCGATGTTGCCGGCACTGCTGTGGTCCACCGCCAACTCACCGGTGAAGCACCAGTTGAGGTAGCTGTTCGGTGGCAGCAGGTAGCGGGTTTTCGCCCACACCTCGGGCTGGTGCTGCTTGAGCCAGAGCATCTTGGTGAAACCGTAGTAGCTGTCCACCGCGTTGCCGGTCACCTCGTACAGGCGCTCCAGGTCCACATGCTCACGCACCCAGGCCACCTGCTCGCCGGCGCGGCGGTCCATCCAGATCAGGCACGGGTGCACCGGTGTGAGCTGCGCATCCACCGCAATCCCCGAGCCGCCGTACAGGCTGCTGATGCACAGCGCCTTGACCTGGTCTTTCGCCACGCCGGCCTTGGCCATGCACTGCGCCACACAGATCTCGACCGCGTCCAGCCAGACCTGCGGCCATTGTTCGGCCCAGCGCACTTTCGGGGTATCCACGCGATACCCCTGGCTGTGCTGGGCGATGATCGTGCCGTGACCATCCACCAGCAGCGCCTTGGTGCTCTGGGTTCCGATGTCGACCCCCATCACGTAATTCATGCTCAAACCACCGGCTTCAACAGCACCTTGATCGACTTGGTCGAGTTGGCCAGCTCGAAGGCTTCGGCCCAGTCGTCCAGCGGGAAGTCATGGGTGACGATGCCTTTGGAGGTGACCAGGCCGCGCTCGAACAGGTCGATGGCGATCGGGTAGCAATAGGGGCCGAGGTGCGCGCCGCGGACGTCCAGTTCCTTGCGGTCGCCGATGATCGACCAGTCGACGCTGGTCTCGGCGCCGAACACGCTGAACTCGACAAAACGCCCGAGCTTGCGGATCAGGTCCAGGCCCTGGGTGACACCGGCCGGTACGCCGGTGGTTTCGATGTAGACGTCGCAACCGTAGTTGTCGGTGAGGCCATTGATGATCTCGCGGGCGTTGTCGCGGGCCGGGTTGATCACCACGTCGGCGCCAAATTGCTTCGCCAGTTCCAGGCGCTCGTCGACCATGTCGATCACCACCAGTTTCTTCGGGGTCTTCAACGCGGCGACCTGGACCATGCACAGGCCGAGGGTGCCGGCACCGGCGATCACCACCACATCATCGAGCTGGATATCGCCACGGTTGACGGTGTGGATCGAGCAGGCCATCGGCTCCACCAGCGCCGAGTCTTCCAGCGACACCGACTCGGGAATCTTGTGCACGATGGCGGTCTTGGGAATGCGCATGTACTGGGCCATGCCACCTTCGGCCACTTCACGCTGGAAGCCGAAGATGTTGTGCACTTCGCACATCCAGTACTTGCCGGATTTGCAGAAGCGGCACTTGCCACAGGGCACGATCTGCTCGGCGATCACTTTGTCGCCGACCGCGACCTCAAAGTGCTCGGCGGCGCCCTCGCCCACTTCCACCACATAACCAAAAAATTCGTGCCCCGGTACCACCGGCGCCTTGACCCAGGGGTTGTCGCCGCCCCAGAACATCGCGGCGCCCGAGTGGCACTTGCAGTCACTGGCGCAGATGCCACAGGCGGCGATGCGGATCACCAGTTCGTTGACGCGGGCCTGGGGTTTGCCGATGCGTTCCAGGCGATAGTCCTTGGGGCCGTGGCAGACGACGGCTTGCATGTCGGTGTGCTTGTCCATGGTGTGGAGTCCTGTGCTTGTTAGGAGTTTATTTGTGGCGCTGACGGCTGATGAAAATCGCCAGCAAAATGATCCCGCCCTTGATCACGCTCTGGACGTAGGGTGAAACGCCAAGCATGTTCAGGCCGTTGTTCAGCACGCCGAGCAGCATGGCGCCGAGCAAAGTGCCAACGATCACCCCGCGCCCGCCGGCAATCGACGCGCCGCCGAGTACCACGGCGGCAATCGCATCCAGCTCGAACGACACGCCGGCATTCGGCTGGCCGCTCATCAGGCGTGAGGTGAGTACCAGCCCGGCAATCGCCGCCGTCAGGCCGCTGATGCCATACACCAGCAACTTGAAGCGCGCGGCGCGCACGCCGGACAAGCGCACCGCTTCTTCATTGCCGCCGATGGCGTAGATGTAGCGGCCGATGCGCGTGTGTTGCAGCAGCACATAGGCGGCGGCGTAGGTGACCAGCATGATCAGGATCGGCACTTCGATGCCAAACAGGCTCTGGCGACCAAAGAAGCCGAACCACTCCGGCAGCCCGGAAATCGGGTAGCCGTCGGTGTACATCAGGCCCAGGCCCCGGGCGATGCCCATGGTCGCCAGGGTCACGATGATCGGCGGCATGTGCAGGTAGGCGACGAACAGGCCGTTGCCGACGCCGAAGGCCACGCCGATCAACATCCCCGCGCCAATCGCCAGGCCCGGCGGCAGGCCCGCGACCATCAACCCGGCGGTGAGCGTGCCGGACAACGCCATCACCGGCCCCACCGACAGATCGATGCCGCCGGTGAGGATCACGCAGGTCATGCCCACCGCGATGATCGCGTTGATCGACACCTGGCGGGCGATGTTCGACAGGTTGCTGGCGGTGAGGAAGGTGTCGCTGGCCAGGATCATCACCAGGGTCACCACCACCAGCCCCACGAACGGGTAGAACGCCGGCGAGCGCACCAGCCGCGCCAGGTTCAGGCGCAGCCGACTGCTGTCGACGGTGTTAATGGACGTATTCACTTGAGCCCCCTGTTGCATGGCGCATGACCTCTTGAGGATTGACGGCGGACGCTTCGAGTACCTTGACGATGGCGCCCTTGTGAAACACGGCGACGCGGTCGCACATGCCGATGACTTCCGGCAACTCGGAGGAAATCATGATGATTGCGTAGCCCTGTTCGGTGAGGCTGCGCATCAGCGCGTAGATCTGCGCCTTGGCCCCCACGTCGATGCCACGGGTGGGTTCGTCGAACACCAGCACGTCGCAGTGGTGGTTGATCCAGCGGGCGATCACCACCTTCTGCTGGTTACCGCCACTGAGGTTGAACACCCGGCTTTCGCCGCTGGGGGCCTTGATCGACAGCTGACGCATCAGGTCTTCGACGCTGGCGCTTTCCCTGGCCTTGTCGATCAGGCCCGAAGCGTTCTGGTATTTGGGCAGGTTGTTCAGCGAGATGTTTTCACGAATGCTGAAATCGGTGATCAGCCCTTCGCTCTTGCGGCTTTCCGGCAGCAGGCCGATGCCGTGGGCGAGCGCTTGCGCCGGGTCATCGAGGGTGACTTTCTCACCGCGCAGCCACACGTCTTTGCTCACCGACGGCAGCGCACCCATCATGCCCAGCGCCAGTTCGGTGCGACCGGAGCCGACCAGACCGGCAAAACCGAGGATCTCGCCCTTGTGCAGTTGGAAGCTGTTGCGGGGCCCGTTGCGCACCAGCTGGATGTCCCTGACCTCCAGCAACAGCGGGCCGCGTGCGCCGCTCGGTTTGGGCGGAAAACTGCATTCCAGGCGCCGCCCGACCATCATCTCGACCAGGCGATCGATGTCACTGTCGGCCACCTCGGTGACGCCGACATTGCCGCCGTCGCGCAACACGCTGATGCGGTCGCACACCTGGAAAATCTCCTCCAGGTGATGGGAGATGAATATCACTGCCACGTCCTGGCGCTTGAGCTCGCGCATGATCTCGAACAGCAGCTCGGCTTCGCTGGGCGTGAGGGTGGCGGTGGGTTCGTCGAGCACCAGCAGGCGCGCATCCAGGGCCAGGGCCTTGGCGATTTCGACAAACTGCTGCTCGGCCACGCTCAGGTGCTTGACTGCGCATTGCAGGTCAATGGCCACGCCCAGGCGCTTAAACAAGGCCTCGCTGGCCTCGACCATTTCGCGCTTGCGCAGCAGACCGAAACGGTTGCTGAGCTCATGGCCGAGGAAGATGTTTTCCACCGCCGTGAGGTAGGGAATCAGGCTGAATTCCTGGAACACGATGCCGATGCCAGCGGCGATTGCATCGCGGTAGGTGGCGAACTGCCGGGCCTGGCCATCGATCAGGATCTGGCCTTCGTCCTGATGCTCGACGCCGCCGAGGATCTTCATCAGGGTCGATTTGCCCGCGCCATTTTCGCCGAGCAAGGCATGGATCTCGCCGCGCTCGACCTGCAGGTTGATGGACTTTAGGGCCTGTACGCCCGGGTAACGCTTGCAGATATTTTCAAGCTTCAGAAGACTGCTCATACCGCCGACCTCGTATTCAGAAGGAGACCGCAAGCCCCACGGATGGCGTGGGGCCTGGGTGATTTACCAGCTGAAATCCTTGGCCTTGTCCCGGTCGATCAAGGTGATGTCCACCGGGATGGTGGCCGGCACTTGCGAGCCCCACTTCTTGGCCAGGGCAATGCCCAGGGCGAGGCGGATCTGGTCGCGGGGGTATTGCGCCGAGGTGGCGATGAACTTGCTGCCCGGCTTCTGGATCGCCTTGATCGCTTCCGGCGCGCCGTCGACGCTGACCAGTTTCACGTCCAGGCCGCTGGCTTCGATGGCCGAGAGTGCGCCGAGGGAGCCGTTGTCATTCACGCTGAAAATACCGTTGAGCGTCGGTTGCGCCTGCAGCATGTTTTCGGTGACGGTCAGCGCCTGGTCGCGCTCCTGCTTGCCGTTCTGGATGCTGACAATCTTGATGGCCGGGTGCTTGGCCACGGCTTCCTTGCAACCGCGCACACGCTCCAGGATCGGCACCACGGCGATGCCGTCGAGGATGGCGATGTTGCCTTTGTCGCCGATGCTCTTGGCCAGGTATTCACAGGCCTGGAAGCCGGCGTCGAAGTTTTTCGAACCGACAAAGGAATCCAGCGGGCCATCCGCCTGGGCATCGACCGCGACAACCACCACACCGGCGGCATGGGCGGATTTGACGGCCGATTGCACGCCGACCGAATCGGTGGGGTTGATCAGCAGGATATCGATGCCTTTTTGCAGCATGTCTTCGACGTCGCTGACCTGCTTGGACACGTCGTGGCGGGCGTCGGTGATGATCAGTTTCGCACCGATGCTCGCCCCGGCTTCTTCCAGGGCGTTTTTCATGGTGACGAAATAGGGGTTGTTGATTTCCTGGAAGGACGCGCCGATGCGGATCGGCTTGGCGGCGTCGGCAAAAGCAGGGGCAGCGGTGCCGAGGGTGATGCTTACAGCCAATAAACACAGGGTTTTCGGGAGCATTTTCATGGCGTGGTTCTCTGTTTTGTTTTTATTGTTAGAGCAAATGTTATCGTTAACATTTTGCGAGAAGCTAACAAGGAAACTCGCGTGACGCAAGGGGCCACTGGTCGGCTTCGGTCGGAATGTGGGAGGGGGCTTGCCCCCGATGGCGGAGTGTCAGTTGGCGATGTAAGTGACTGACCCGCCACCATCGGGGGCAAGCCCCCTCCCACACGTGTTCATGTGTGCACCACAAAACCTCGCACAATCTTGAGTACCAACTAAGCTCAGCCTCCAATAAAAAATACCGAGCTGCCCGCCATGGCCCATCCCACCGAGACCTTTCGCGCCCGTTACCGCGCCCACGTCGCGCCCCACTACAACCCCTGGCTCCACGCCGGTTTCGTGTTCGGCTACGGCATTGTGTGCATCAGCCTGGCCTGGTCATCGACACATCACATTACTGCTCTGCAATGGCTGACCGTGCCGGCGACGCTGGTGTTCTTCAACCTGTGTATCTACCTGGTGCACCGCCACCTTGGCCACCACAAACACGCCTTGGCCCGTCTGTTTTATGCGCGCCATACTGGCGATCACCACAGCTTTTTCACCCCCGGCCACATGACCTACGACAGCCCCCGGGACTGGCGCGTCATCCTGTTCCCGGCCTGGCTGATCGTGTTGCACAGCCTGGCGATCACACTGCCCGCGTGGTGGTTGATCAAGCAACTGAGCCCCAACGTCGCCGGCCTGTTCGCCGGGTGCATGATCCTCGGGTATTTGCTTTACGAATTGTTTCACGCCTGTGAGCACCTGCCCGCCGACCACCCGGTGGCACGCCTGCCGTGGATCCGCCAGATGCACCAGTTGCATGCCATGCACCACCGCCGCGAGCTGATGCAGGGGCGCAATTTCAATATCGTCCTCCCGCTGATGGATTACCTGTTCGGCACCCTGTACTGGGAGCCGGGCCCCCACGACAACCAGGAATCGTCATGAGTACCCGCCCCAAAAAACTGCGTCATCTGTTGTTTGTACTGTTTCTGCTGGTGATCGTCTTCTTGCTGCTGATGCCCACCAAAGTGCAACCGGTGAACTGGACACCGCCCAAGCCACCGTCGATGAAGGACGGCCCCTACGCCGAAAACCAGCGCCTCAAGGGCGTGCAGAAGATCGGCGCCCAGGACATCGCCGGGCCAGAGGCGTTGCTGCTGGATGCACAGGGTTATCTGATCAGCGGCCTGCATGACGGGCGCATCATCCGCACCGCGCCCGACAGCCGCAGCCTGGAGGTGCTGGCCGACACCGGCGGGCGGCCCCTGGGTCTGGCGCTGCACCCGGATGGGCGCTTGATCATTGCCGATGGCATCAAGGGCCTGCTCGCCCTGGATGCAAACCGCCAACTCACTACCTTGAGCACGGGCGCCAATAACGTCCCCGTCGGTTTCACCAATGACGTCACCGTGGACGCCAGCGGGCGTTATGCCTACTTCAGTGATGCATCGAGCCGCTGGGGTTACGGCCAGGACGGCGAAGCGGTGATCGAGCATGGTGGCGATGGCCGGTTGCTGCGCTATGACTTCAGCAACGGCACCACCGAGGTGCTGCTCGACCAGCTGCAATTCGCCAATGGCGTGGCCCTGGGCCCGGATGAACATTACGTACTGGTCAATGAGACCGGCGCCTATCGCATCAGCCGGTATTGGCTCAAGGGCGAACGTGCCGGCAGCCATGACCTGTTTATCGACAACCTGCCCGGCCTGCCGGACAACCTCAGTTTCAACGGCCAGGACCGTTTCTGGGTAGCACTGTATTCACCGCGTAACCCGTTGCTGGACGGCTTCGCCGGCTACCCCTTGCTGCGCAAAGTGATGGTGCGGGCGTTGATGGTGGTGCCCAAGCCGATCGAGCGCAAAGCCTTTGTGCTGGGGTTGGATACGCAAGGCAAGGTGATTGCCAATTTGCAGGATGGCAGCGCGGGGAATTACTCGCCCATTACTACCGCTCGGGAATATGGCGAGTGGTTGTACCTGGGCTCGTTGAAGGGCACGAGCATGGCGCGGTTGCCGTTGGCACAGGCGTTGGCGGGAGAATAGAAAAGGGGCAGCCTCATCAGGCTGCCCCTCCTCACTCACACCCTAGAATCAGTGAACGATGTTCTGGGTGCAGATGTGCCCGAAAGTCACGTAAGGCACATTCTCGCCGCCAACCCCCACACCGGGGAACTCATCCAGCTCGATACGCCAGCCGCCGAAGTTGAAGGTGGTGTCCCAGGTGTACGTCACACCGGTGCTGCTGTCCGGATACTGCACACGGTAATCGCCGAAGCAGTCACCGATAGCAGCACTGGCCTGGGAGGTACCCGCACTGTTGGTGGTGGCCTTGAAGTCGGTCCAGTTGAACTCGGCACCTTCGAAGCGTTTATCGATGCGCAGTACCGGCGTAACACCCAGCAGCGGCGCACCCGTGGAGTCGGACCAGTTAGTGGTCCAGTTCACCGTACGCGCAGCCTGGGTCGCCATCCAGAATATCGATGCAGGCACCCGCACGATGTTGTCACCCTTCACATCCGACGTGTTCAACCGCGGCGTAGAGCCGAGGCTCAGTTGATAGTGCTTGGTCGGGTCCTGAGCCACAGCCGGGTTGGCCCGCACACGCACCTTCACAGTGGTGCCCGGGGTGACACTCGGGTAGGTCGAGGTCGAGCCCGCAGGAACGGTAACCCAGTTGACGCCGTCAAAACGGTCGAAAATCCACTGGTTACGGCTGCCACTCGCGTCACCGGCCAGGTACATGCTCACGCTCTGGCCACGCACGGCCTTGAAGTCGAAGTAGTCGACATCGTTGGCGTTATCGAGGTTTCCGGAGACCTTGTTCATCGAGTCCGGCAGCACAAAGGCAGTCTGTGGCGTGTCATTGGGCTCGTAGGCATCGATGTTGGTGTCCACCGCCACGCCGAAGCTGAACTGCGAGTTGTTGGCGACCTTGGCCACCATGTACCAGTAATAATCACCGGCCGGCAGAACCCCGTTGAGGTACTCATCGGCATTGCCTGCGGTATCCGAGGAACCCACCACGCTCAAGTTACCCTGGCCATCGTCCTGAAACAGGGTCAGCGACATGTCGGTGCCCGCGCTCTGGTTGACCAATTGCACTTGGACCCGCGCATTCTGTGGGAGGTTGAAGTGGTAGGCGAACTCTTCGCCCTGGGCCACACCGTTGATGGTGTAGAGCGTGTTGATATCCAAGGTGGGGAACAGCGGCACAAAGTCGGCGACAGCAGCGCTTTTCGGCTCGGCTTGGCTCGGTTTTTTCAACTCGCTGACTACGCTGTTGAACGGTGCGGACTTGACCGCCTGGGTGACGGCCTTGGACTGGCCGGTCTTGGCTGCATGGAGTTTTTGCTTGAGATTGGTCGGCACCTTCGCCGCGTCCAGCTTGCCGCCGGATTTGAGCGCTTTTTCCACGGCCTGCTTGACCGCTTCGGCGCTGAGTGTGTGAGGGGTTTGCTCGGCCAAGGCGAAGGCCGAAACGAAGCAGGAGGCCGCCATGGCCGCGCCCAGCATAAAGGCTTTTTTCGATTTCATTTTTTATCCATCCATAGTTAAAAAGTGAAGCTCAGGTGACGTCCGGTCACCTGGGATGGAATGTAGGATATGACTGGATGGATGTACAGTGTTTTTTTGAAGAAATTTCAATTTCTATGGAGTGGGGATGTCGCACCACCAGCGCCAGAAGCTCCAGATAGCTGTTGCAATCAACCACATGAACCCAAGGTAATAGGGACAAACCACCCAGCGCTTAAGCGATAAGGGAATGGAAACCAGTTCGGCCTCAGTCACCACCCCAGCTTTCAGATGGCGCTTTGAATCTGAAAGTATTTCAGCAATCAGCATCATGCGATATTGCCTGTCGATCCAACGGTTTCGGCTCCAAAATCGCTTATTGCCGCAGACCATTTCGTTTTGGCTGAAGTAACTCTCCACCTCGTCGAGCTTTGTATATTCGACAAAAAAACCAGCCCCAAAACGACAAACACTCCTGCAAAATGCACAAGGGTGAAGGCAAGAAAAAACGACACTGTTAAGCTCCTTCCGGCACAAAGATCACATCCCCATTGGCCTCTTGGATCGTTCCATCCAATAAAGCACTTTCATGACCAAGAGCATTACCTACGGTCTGCCCACCCGCAGCGCCGCCAATAATTGCGCATGCAAGCTCGCCGCGCCCCTTCATCGCAATCCCCAAAAACATGCGACAACCACGAATCGCAAGTTTGGCACCATACTTCCCCCTCCCACATCCAGCGCCAACCCCACCCTCGAACTGCAGAGGACCTTCCCAGTACGGAGTATTCAGGTCTGACTTAGAGCCAAGTGCACCAATAGCCCCAATAGGCAGCCAAAAATATCGCAAGACGAAACAACCACACAAAACGACGCCTGAGGGGTAAAGGTACGGAGGCTAACTCTGCCTCTGTCACAACACCGTCTTTCACGTGGCGTTTTGGCATAGATAGGATGTCGATCATCAAGCACATACGACTAAATCTAGGGAACCGCTGGTTTTCCCAGCGTTGTTGAAGTTTGCGTACCTCTGAATTTTCACTGAAGTAACTTTCCACCTCTTCGAGTTTTGTGCGCATGGCGTAACGCATCAGTCCCACAAAAGCGAACGTCCCAATCACCATCACGCTGGTGAAGGCAAAAAACCACGACATCGTTAAGCCCCCTCTGGTTGAAAGATCAAGTCACCATCAATCTCTATGACCGCACCGCCCAGAAACGCCCCACCAGCGCCACCTAGACTCCCTCCTGCGTACCCTCCAGCAGCGCCCCCAATAATTGCGCATGTCAAACCTCCGCTTCCCCTCGCTGCGACACCTAAAAAAATAGTGCACGCGCGACGAGTGAGCTCCGCCCCCAAAAGCCCTACCCCCGCCGCCCCCACGACCCCACCCGTAAATTTTCCCGCCTCCACATACTTCGCCCTTCTACACTGCGCCTCCCGCCCCTCCACACATGCCTCCCTGATCTCCAACCCCGCCACCCCCACGTCCAGCGCCAGCCCCACATAAGTCCCTTTACCCAACCACTTCGACATCTGCGCAATCTCCCGCATCCGCTTCGCATACCCCGCAATCTCACCTTTATGCAGATAGCTCTTGGTCGACAGGCCCAACACCTTTTTCAACGACTCATTACCCTGCAACCCCGTCCCCAACCGCGCCGCGCCTTGCAGTTGCACCTCCAACCGCCGGAACAACGCCTGGCGCCGCTGGATAAACGCCGTCCTGTCCAACGCACCGTCCTTCAAGCGCTGATGCAACCGCTCGATCTCCTCCAGCGTCTGCGCCACGTCATCCAGATGTCGCGCCCAGGCCGACGTCGCACTGCCGATGCCTACCGAGCCCTTCGCCATGAAACTCTGCAGCAAGTCATAGTTGTCGATCACCTCCGTACCGACCGCTGCACGCCTCTGCAAGTGACGACTTACCTCCTCGGCATGCCGCATCAACCAGGCCTCCTCGACCGAGCAATTCACGCTGTGGCTGTCGGGAATAATCACCAGTTGTCCCGGCGCCACCAAACCGGGGCGCAGGTGCCTATTCAGCACGTCAAAATGAGCGGAACGCTGGCGGCCCGGGGCACCGCCCATCAGTCGGTTTTTCAAGCTCTGATAGTCCGTCGCGCGGTCGTTGATAAAGCTTTGCGCCATGCCTCACATCCGGTGAGCAATGAAGATGGCGTCGAAATATAAGCAAGCGCCTAGGCCCCGGACACACGTCCAGGGGGGGCGATTTACATTTGGGAAGCTGCCTACGCAGCAAAGAAATACAGCCTACGGAAACAATCCTAATACCCGGTCATTTCCAGGTAACCCACCCCACCCTCGAACTGCACCGGGCCTTCCCAGTACGGAATACTCAGGTTCATCCAGGCATTCGGGTTGACCGCTTGGGTGGTGATATCCAGCTGCTTGCCGGGGATTTTCAGCGACCAGCGGGTGGGGATCTTGCGCCCTTCTATGGCCGTCGTTTCCAGCGGCGTCAGTTGGATATCCGCGTTGTGCAGGGTTTGTGTATGGCCCTCGCGATCAATCCAGGTGCCGGTCAGGTAGGACGCGCCATCGGTTTGCCGTACTCGGAACAACATCAATTGCTCGCCCCGGTCCAGGTGCAGGGAAAACCAGTCCCAGCCGGTCTGGCTGGCGGTCAGCGGTTGGCTGCTCCATTCGCGGTCGAGCCAGGCCGGGCCGCTGACTTGATACACCCGGCCATCAAGGCTGACGCTGCCGCTGGCGTTGAAAAACGGTTGGCTGTAGTAGTACGAGGCCTGGTCCTGGTCGGATTTGCGGCTGTAACCGCTGTCGCCCTGCAGCACCAATGGACGGCTGGATGTCAGGTGCAGGTCGTAGGCGAATTGCGCACCGCTGGCCTTGAGTTGCATGTCCGACAAGGCGCCCAGTGCACCCGGGCGGGTGGCGAAATTCCAATCATCGATCCAGGCGTTGAACGGCACTGCCTGGGCCCCGGCCTGGCCGACGCCACCGCGTGCGTAACGCTCGGCGGCGTAATGGTGGGTGGCGGACGTGACGGCCGCGTGGCCGAGCCACACGGTGGCGTCATGCCAGCCTGCTTGCACCGGACCGGCCTTGAGTGCATTGCGAAACAACGTCCATTGCACGCCAAATACATTACCCTGCGCGTCCTTGAGATTGGCCGTGACGTACCACCATTCGATACGGAAGTCCGCATGGGGGCCATGATCCTCGGGGAAGCTGAACACCTTGCCCGGTACCACCTGGGCAAAGTCCGCCGCGTCGCTGCCCAGGCCGGCAAAGCTTTCCTGTGGCGCAGGCACTTTGTCGCAAGCAGCCAGTAACAGGCACGCCACCAACAGGGGCTTAATCTTCATGGGCAAACGTCCTCAACAAATCCGCAGGACGGCTGCGGTACAACTGCCACAACGGCCAGGCCGACGCCAGAAGGGTCGCCAGCATCGCCAGCCCGAGCAATTGCGCCAGCTGCCACGGGAACACCTGCAATGGCAGGCGCCAACCAAACGCCTGCACGTTGATCACCGCATCCAGGCACCACGCCAACAGCAGGCCGAGCGGTACGGCCAGCACCAATGTGAGCACCGCCAGCAGCCAGGTCTGGCCGAGGTTGAGCAGCATCAATTGCCGACGCGTGACGCCCAATGCCCACAGCGGTGCGAGCTGGCCCAGGCGGCTCTGGCTCTGGGTCAACAGGCTGATGAACAACGCCACGCCGGCCACGCCCAAGGTCAGGCTGTTCAGGGCAGCGGTGGCGGCGAAGGTACGCTCGAACACCTGGCTCGACCAGCCCTTGAGTTGTTGCTGATCGACGATACGGCTGTCATCCAGGGCAAAGGCGCGCTGCACCTCACGTACCAGCGGCGCCACGTCCGACGGTGACACCCGCAGGTTGAAACGCGCCGGTGACAGCGTCGGCCAGTGCGCCAGCAGATGTTGTGAGTTGACCAGCACATGCCCCTTGGGATTGCCGTAATCGGCGTAAATCCCCACCACCTTCGGCGACCACACACCCTGGGGCGTGGGGATGTTCACGGCATCGCCCAGTTTCACCCCGAGCCGGCGCGCCAGTTGCTCGCTGAGCATCAAGGTGTTGCCCTTCTGCAACTGGTCCCAGGGTTCGCTCGTGGCCTCCAGCAGCGGCCAATGCTGACGGTAGGTGGGATCGTCGACCACGCCAAACAGGTCCGCCGGCCAGCCCTGCACTTGCACGGCGACCTGCCAGGTGGGCAGCACGGCCTGCACTAACGGCTGTTGCGCCAGCCAGGTGCCGAGTTGTTCGGCCTGGGCAGGGCTTTGTGGGTTGAGATACAACTCGGCAGTCAGGCGCTGCTCCAGCCAGTTGTTGAAGGTATGACGAAAACCCGAGGTCATGGAGCCCGCGCCGATGTTCGCGGCCAGGGCCAAGAGCAGCGCCATCAGGGCCAGGCTCAAGGCCGGCAACTGCTGGCGGCAGTCGGCGAGAAACCACTGGCCGAGCACCGAACGGCTACGCCCCAACACGGCCTTGAGCAGGCCGTTGAGCAGCACCGGCAACCCCAGGGCGGCGCCAAGCAGCAATGCCGCCATCAGTACAAAGCCGGCAGCCAGGCTGTTACCCAGCCACAGCGCCAGCACGGCGATCAGCAACGCAGCCGCGGCCACCCACGCTTGACGACGCAACCAGCGCCCGTGAGCTTCATGCCAGGCCTGGGCGTTGGCCAGCGCCAGCAAGGGCAGGCGCGCCGCCCGCCACAGGCTGCCGGCACCGGCGAGCACCGCACCGAGCAGGCTCAAGCCCAGCCCCGCGCCCCACCACCACGGGCTGAGGCTCAACTGTCCCGGTACTTCAGCGCCATACAAGCCACGCAGGCTGGCGGCCACATCGGGCAATAGCAGACTGGCCAACAAGTAGCCGCTGGCGACGCCCAGCACACCACCGAGCAGCGAGAGCACGCCCAATTCCACGCTCAAGCTCACAATCAGCAGGCGCACGCTGACCCCACAAGCGCGCAACGTGCGCAGCAGCCCGCGCCGTTGCTCCAGGGCTAGGCCGATGGCGGCATGCACGATGAACAGCCCCACCACGAAGGACAGGAAGCCCAACGCGTCGAGGTTCAGGTGAAAGCTTTCGGTGAGGCGAGCGAGGTTATTGTCCTCGCCTTGCTTGAGTTGCAACCCGGCGGGCGGCGTGGGTTGGCTGGCGGCGAACGCCTTGTCCACCAGCAGCCGCGACAGGCGCTCAGGCATCTGCAGCACGGGCTGGGCAAAACCGATGTCGGTGAGCAACAGGCCGGGCGCCATGTCTGGTTGGGCTTGCAATGGCGGCAGTGTGCGGCCGCCCACAGTGGTCGGTTGCTGGCCTTCGCGCAGCCCCAAGACCTGCAAGGTCTGCGGCGCGATCCAGGTACGCCCCGGCGGATCAAAAAACGCGAGCATCTGCGCCTGGCTCAAGCGCTGCCCCGCCACGGCGCCGCTGCCGGGCAACGACAACGGATCGATGCCCATCAACTGCAGGCGTACATCCTCCTGCCCCTTGAGCTGCACCCGCCCCTGTACCACCGGAGACACCGGCCAGCCAGCGCGGCGCAATTGAGCGAAGACCGCCTGGGGGAAACTCGCCCCGTCCGGCGCACCGAGGCTGGCCTGGGGTTCGCCGCCGATCAATTGGCTGGCGCGGGCATAGCTGTCTCGCGCCTGGCTGTTGAGGGCTTGCACGCCAATCAACAGCGCGGTGGCCAGCCAGAGGCCGGTGAGCACGCTGAAAAACTGCACGGGATGCCGTCGCCAGTGGCTGAGCAATGCGCGCAAGGTCCACTGAAATACCGCCATCTCAGGCGGCGCCTGCGGCTAGGACGCGCCCACGCTGCAACACCACCTGCCGGTCCAGTCGTGCAGCGATGCGCGGGCTGTGGGTGACCATCAACAGGCTGGTGGGGCTGTCGCGCAAGAGGTCCAGCAACAGTTGCAGCACTTCGTCGCTGGTCGCCTCGTCCAGGTTGCCGGTGGGCTCGTCGGCCAACAACAGGCCCGGGCGTGACGCCAATGCGCGCCCCACCGCCACCCGTTGCTGCTGGCCGCCGGAGAGTTGTTCCGGGTAGCGCTTGAGCAAATCCCCCAGGCCCAGGCGCTCGACCAATTGCGCCTGCCACTGCGGGTCAAAGCGCCCCGCCAGCCGCGCCTGGAACGCCAGGTTATCCTCGACCGGCAAGCTGCCGATCAGGTTGAACTGCTGGAACACCAGACCGATTTCGGTACGTCGCCAATGGGCCAGTTGCGCTTCGCTCAGTTGGTCAAGGCGCTGCTCGCCCACCCGGATGCTGCCGCCATCCACACGGTCGAGCCCGGCCACCAGGTGCAGCAAGGTGCTCTTGCCGCTGCCCGACTCGCCCATCAGCGCCAGGCTGCTGCGCCGGCCCAGGTGCAGATCGACACCGGCCAACACTGCCAAAGGCCCCTGGGGGGTGGCATAGCTTTTGGTCACACCTTGCACCTGCAACATGACAACACTCGTTTGATGGGCGGCCATCGAGAATAACGGCTACCGCCCAAGGCCACGCAAATTTTTCACATGGATTTCACCGGCTGCCCACCCGCGCCTCTTTAAATTACCCACCAAGCATCACTCGTCGGCAACTTGTTAGTTGCCCTTTTTCACAACTTTTTACATGCAAGGTGTTCAGCGAAAAGACAGCCGTCGTGTGACAGCCTCTGGTCCCACTAAGGACATTCGCTAAAACGTTGCGCCTAACTAATACAACACTGCCAACAATGCCCATGGTGAATGAAGTGGTTGACCTTACCCTGACCAAACCGCGCTCGCCCCGGGACTTTTTCAAGCGTTTGCAACGACTCTGGCTGGGACTTGCGGTGGTTGGCCTGTTGCTGGTTTGCAGCCTGTTCTGGCCGGCGTCGCCACGGGACCTGGGCATCGGCGACCGCCTGCTGACCTCGCAAGTGATGCCGCTGTGGCGCGACGGCGACCTGATCGTACTGGTGCGCCATGAAGAGCGCTGCGACCGCTCCACCAACCCATGCCTGGGCCCGGTGGAAGGCCTCACAGTGCACGGCAGCCAACAGGCCGAAAAGCTCGGCAATGCCTTTAAATCCATGGGGATGGACACCAGCGATGTGCTTGCCAGCCCGGCTATCCGCACGGCGCAGACCCTGCGTTTCATGTTCGATAAAAACGAGCTGACCTCGGGCCAACAGGCCATCTGCGGCACGGCCATGGGCGAGGAATTGCTCAGTCAAAAGACCCCCGGACGCAACCTGGTGTTCGTCACCCACAGTGGTTGCATCGCCGACTTCGAAAAAACCCAGGGCTTCCCCCATGCCGCGTTCCCCGAATATGGCAGCGCGTTGTTCGTGCAGGCGTTGCCCAACGGCAAATTGAAGATCCTGGGCATCGTCAACAACCCGGATTGGCCCGCCGCGCTAAAACAGACTCACTAACTTACCCCTCGCCCTGTTCAGCAAAAAGACAGCCCTGTTCTGGCATGTTTAGTTGCGCCTTTTAAATAAGGACATCATGAATATTTTCTGCAATTGCGTGAACGCTGTGACTTTTCCAACTATTAATTCACAACTTGAAACCTACATCACTGAGCGTCAGGGAGCGACGTTTGCATGACCCGATTAAAACCCCTGCCGGTGTTATTGCTGGCCTTCGTTGCGTTTTACCTGCTGCCCCTGGGCCTGCATGGCTTGTGGATCCCGGACGAAACCCGCTACGCCCAGATCAGCCAGGAAATGCTCCAGAGCGGTAACTGGGTGGCGCCGCACTTCATGGGCATCCGCTACTTCGAAAAACCCGCAGGCGGCTACTGGTTGATTGCCCTGGGCCAGGCGGTCTTCGGCCAGAACCTGTTCGGCGTACGCATCGCTTCGGCGCTGACCACGGGCTTGAGCGTGCTGCTGGCCTACCTGATCGCCCGTCGACTGTGGAATGACCCGCGCAAGAGCTTCGCCTGTGCCCTGCTCTACCTGAGCTTCGGCCTGGTCGCCGGGCAGGCGGGGTACTCCAACCTCGATCCGCAATTCACGCTTTGGGTCAACCTGAGTCTGGTAGCCCTGTGGTTTGCGCTCGACAGCACCACACTGCGCGGCCGCCTCGGGGCCTGGGTCATCGTGGGCCTCGCCTGCGCCATGGGTTTCATGACCAAGGGTTTCCTGGCCCTGGTGTTGCCGGTGCTGATTGCCGTGCCATACATGCTCTGGCAACGCCGCCTGGGAGAGCTGCTGCGTTATGGCCCGCTGGCGATGGCGGTCGCGGTATTGGTGGGCCTGCCGTGGGTGCTGGCCATCCATTTTCAGGAACCCGACTTCTGGCGCTTCTTTTTCTGGAATGAACACATTCGCCGTTTCAGCGCCGACAACGCCCAGCATGTGCGGCCATGGTGGTTCTTCCTGCCGATCATCGCCGTTTCCAGCCTGCCGTGGGCCGGGCTGCTGCCGTCCGCCCTGCACAAGACCTGGCAGGAAAAACGCCAGCCGGCGATTACCTTCCTGGCGTTATGGCTACTGCTGCCCCTGGGCCTGTTCAGTTTGAGCAAAGGCAAGCTGCCGACCTACATCATGCCGTGCCTGCTGCCCTTGGCTTTGCTGATGGGTCATACGCTGACCGACCTGGTGAAGCAGGGCAAAGCCCGCACCATCTGCCTCAATGGCCTGTTCAACTTCGTGATCGGCATGGCGGCCATGATCGGCCTGATCTACCTGCAAATCGCCCGGCCGCTGTACAGCAACAGCCACGCCGAGATGTTCAGCCTGTCCCTGGCGTTCATCGTGTTGCTGGTGTGGATTCTGGCCAACCTGCTGCAAGTGATTCGCCCGCTGACGCTGTGGGCAATGCCTGCAATGGGTATCGGCGTTCTGGTGATCCTGCTGCCGGCAAGCATGCCGTCGTGGATCGCGGACAACGAAATGCCCGACCAATTTGTGCTCGAACACCTGGACGAATTGCAACAGACCCAAGCCCTGCTCAGCAACGACCTGGGCAGTGCCAGCGCCCTGGCCTGGCGCCTGAAACGCCCGCAAGTGTCGCTGTACGACACCGAGGGCGAGCTGCGCTACGGCTTGCAGTATGCAGGCTCGGTGCACCGCAAGGTGGAATTGGAGGAAGTCCAGGCCTGGCTCAAGGATGCGCGCCAGCACGGCTCGGTGGGCGTGCTGCTGCGGGTCAACAGCACCAGTGAAATGCGCGAAGCCGGGCAACTGCCGCCCGGCGGAAAACGTTACTACAAGGGTTATCTCGAGCTGATCATCTACCCGAGCCTGCCCTGATGACGACGTTGTGGAAGAGCGAACGCGGCGCCCTGCTGCTATTGCTGGGCGTCACCGCGCTGCTGCTGCTCACCGGCCTCGGCGCACGCGACCTGTGGGGCCCGGAGACCCGCTGGGCGAACATCGCCTTGCAGATGCTGCAGAGCGGAAATTACTTCGACCCCTACCTCAAGGGCGCGCCCTATTACGACAAGCCCCTGCCTTCCTATTGGCTGATCACCGCCACGGCCCACCTGATGGGTGGCCTCGGGCCGTGGTCACTGCGCTTGCCCTCGGTGATCGGCGCCTGGCTGAGCGTGTGGCTGGTCTACCTGCTCGGTGAGCAACTGATGCGCAAAGGCACCGGGCTGATCGCCGGCTGGATGCTCGCCACCACCTTCTACTTTCTGTTCTGGGCGCGGGTGGCCACGGCGGATGTGCTGACGGTGTGTGGCGTGCTGGCCGCGGTCTGGTGGTACTGGCGTGGACCAGAGGACACCCGGCTGGGTCGCTATACCGTGTTTTTCCTGCTGCTCGCCGTGACCTCGCTGTTCAAGGGCTTGATCGGCTTTGTGCTGCCAGGCCTGGTCCTGCTGCCGCACCTGCTCGGCGAGCAGCGCTACAAGCAGCATCTCAACCTGCGCCTGGTGCTCGCCCTGCTGATCGCCGCCGCGGTGTATGCCGTGCCGTTCGTGCTGTCGCATGTCTACGGTGCGCCGACCTATGGGCAAAGCGGCCTGGCCCTGGTATTCCGCGAAAACGTGGTGCGATTCTTCGACCCCTTCGACCACATGGGGCCGATCTACACCTACCTGATCTACCTGCCCGCCTACACCCTGCCGTGGCTGCCGTGCTGGCTGCTCGGCCTGCGGCTGGCGCTGCGGCACTGGCGCCAGACCCCGCCCAACGTGCGATGGCTGGTGTGGGGCCTGGGCCTGTTGTTTGTGTTCTTCACCGCCAGTGGCAGCCGGCGCAGCTACTACGTGTTGCCACTGGTGCCCTTCGCCCAGTTGCTCGGCGCCTGGTGGCTCAGCGAACGCCTGCAAGCCAGGCCCGCCAGCCGACCGCGCTGGTACAAAGGGTTCGCCTGCGCCGCGGTGTTGATGCTGCTGGTCATTGGCGTGGCCTATCCATGGAGCAACGGCAATGGCGGCGTCACCCGCCTGGCCGAGGATGTGCGTACCGAAGCGGTCAAAAGCGCGCCTTGGGATGAGTGGCAAATGGTGCTGGTGGAAGTGGACAACAAGGTGCCGATGTACCTGCAAAACAGTGGCAAGCCTTTCTACTACGTGGCCGAGACCCAGGACTTCCCGCGCCAGGGCGACAGCGCGGCGTTCATGGCCTGGCTGCAGAAAACCAGCGGCAAGGCCTTCGACCCGCAGCGCACGATCATCGTCACGCAGTATTCCAAGGACGACCCGACACCGTTGGCCTACCTGGGCGCGGATCACCAGGTCATCACCACCCAGCCGGACAACGGCGAGCGAATGTTTCAAAAACGCCAGGACGGCAGCGTGGCGTTCGTTCCAGTGCCCAAATAGACGGCGGTCTTACATTTTTTTGCTGGCGGCATGGATAAATGCCTCATCCAGGCTTTGGGCGTCGTACGCGTCCATGAAGCCTTGCGCGTCAGTGAACCGGTTGAATCGCCTTTGGCTCAGCATATAAATATCATCGCAATGGGCGACGATCTCTTCGACGTTATGTGATGAAACCAAGACCGCGACACCCTCTGCCGCTGCCCCCTCCAGACAGCGCCAAATGTGATAACGAAACTCTGGATCCACACCCGCGGTGGGTTCATCCAGTATCACCAGGTCCGCGTTGGCGCAGAGCAGGGACAACGTAAAAAACCAACGCTTTTCCCCATAGCTGCAGAGTGAGGATTTTTTGTTCCAGATCTCGCAGTAACGCTCTGCGATGCCGGGGCTCCATTTTTCGATTTTGTCGAGTGCATGTTGTTGGGTGACCCTGGTGTCGGAGCAAAACAGCATGGTCATTTTGAATATGTCGAACATGCGAAATACAGGGGGTGTGCTGATGATCTGTGACAGGTACAGCAGCTTGGAAAAGGCGCTGCTTATTTCACCACCCTCTCTTTTCTTCAGGCCGCACAGCACATCAAAAAAGGTGGTTTTGCCGGAGCCGTTTGGGCCAAGAAGACCTGATATGGAGCCGGCGGTGACTGTCAGAGAAGCCTTATGAAACACGATATGAGTTCCATACCTGACGTCAAGAGAGTCTACGAGAAGCCTTGCCATCAATAACGACTCCAAACAGGATTAATTAATAAATAACGACACATCACTAAAAACAAAAACACAAGTGAAATGACAACAACCCAGAAAACCAAACCGCATTCAACCACGCCGTCCAACATAATCTTATTCGCCCACCACATCGGGTTAAAAAAACCGACAATAGCTAAGGCGGGACTCACTGGACCCATACTGATGATCCCGAGAGCCAACATCGTAAGGGACAAAATTGAAAAGAGGGTACTCGCATTTTGAAAGCCTAATGGGACAAGCGTCAGCAACAGCGCGGGTATAGAAAAAAGAAGAAAGCAAACATAAAATCGCCCTACGATCACAAGATACTCCGCGACATCAAACTCCCCTGAAAAAATTCGGGTGAGCATATAAAATACGGAGCAATACAATATTGAAACAACTGAATATGCAGAAAACTGCCCAATCAAAAAAACAACCTTCGTACGATCCGTATAAACAAAAGACCGAAGAAAACCACTTTCCCTTCGACCAACTATGTAAAAGGCAAGCCCGAACAGTGCAACATTTGAGGAAACAAAGGCGTAAAACCATGAAGTCTTCGACAGGTAATCCACGGCCTCACCACTCAGTGGCGCACGCGCGTAGGTAAGCAAATAATAGGTAACCACTGGAGATACCACTGTCCAAAATAATGCAACAGGTTCTCTGAGTTGTTCTTTTATGAATAACGCCGCTAGCAAAGCCGGCCTCGATACGAAATAAAAGTCCATGATTGACCTCACGAAAACGGGACCATCATGCCTAGTCTAGAGCTGAGCATCGACGACTCAAGCTTCTGTGAATACTGAATTTACTTTTCTGTCGATGAAGGCTCTATTATGGAGTTATGGCAGGCCCCACCTACCCCATTATACCTGCCGCCCCACCACATCCTCCATTACCACCGCACCCGCCTTGAATGCCTGACGCACCTGCATTACCGGCGTACGGGTTGAAACTTTCTTCACTTTCGAAACTATAAACAAGCGCTCCGAACACTTCACTGTTCATCTCAAATCTCCAGCTTTGTGCATACATTGACTTTGAGCTGCCCTTCATCAAGCAATAAAACCAAATCTAGCCCAGCGTGAGAATATCGCAACAACAATAAAAATCTTATGCGGGAAATATAACTACTAGATTTAGGAAATTTCACTCACGAACTTCGGAAGATCAACCATTGCCAAAAATATCAGGCCCCTCACCAACCGTGCTTCAAAAAATCAATCCATGTAAATTTAACACCTTAGAAACTATCCAAATAATCGAAAAATCCAACACCACCGCAGGTATATCTTGCAAAACGGAACTTATTCCTACAGACGTGAAAAAAAGAACCCGACAAACGGCACTGCATAATGCTAAAGACCTGCTCTCTGCGCGACGCTAACGCCGGCTTCGCTCATTCATGTAATGACTACAAAAGCAGCGTATTTACGATGCGAAGCGAGTCGCTCTTGATCTTGCTTTTGATCTGAGGCGCCCCGTCAAATCCGCCGCCGCCGCCCCATCTGCGGAATAGCCGCCTGAGGCACCTCCACCCGCTGCACCTGCGTCAACACACACCCCGCCAATTGCGCCACCGTCGGATGACTGAACAACGCCCGCGCATCCACCTCCACCCCCGCCTTGCGCATCCGCGCCACCAGGTTCACCGCCAACAACGAATGCCCGCCCAGCTCAAAGAAATGATCGTGTCGCCCCACCCGCTCCAACTTCAGCACCTCAGCCCAGATCCCGGCCATCAAGCTCTCCACGGCTCCGACCGGCGCGGCATAGGCTCGGCTCACCACCGCCCCCACCCCCGGCTCCGGCAAGGCCTTGCGGTCGAGTTTGCCCGCTGGGTTGAGCGGTAATTCGTCGAGCTGCACAAACGCCGCCGGCACCATGTATTCCGGCAATTGCTCCAGCACATGGGCGCGCAACGCATCCGGGCTCGGCGCCTCGGCACGCACGGTGAAGTACGCCACCAGGCGTTCATCGCGTATCAACACCGCCACTTCACGCAACGCCGGATGCACCAGCAGCCGTGACTCGATCTCCCCCAGTTCCAGGCGCACACCGCGCAGTTTGACCTGGAAGTCGTTACGCCCGAGGAACTCCAGATTGCCGTCAGGCAGGTAACGCACCAGGTCGCCAGTGCGATACAGGCGATCTCCGGCCACGAACGGGCTGTCGATAAAACGCTCGGCGGTCATCTGCTGCAGCCCCAGGTAACCCCGCGCCACGCCGACCCCACCGATGTGCAACTGACCGCTCACGCCCATGGGCGCCGGCGCATCGTGCTCATCCAGAACATACAGGCGTGTGTTGTTGATCGCCCGCCCGATCGGCAACTGCAATGCCGGCACCGGCGCGCCGGGTTCCAGGGTCCAGGCGCTGCTGTCCACCGTGGCTTCGGTGGGGCCGTAGACGTTATGCAGGCGCACCTTGGGCAAGCGCGCCTGCACGCCACGAGCCAGGGCTTCGGTGAGTTCGCCACCGCCGCACAGCACATCAGTGAGGCTGGTACACAGCGCGGACTCTTCCAGCTCAAGGAACTGCTGCAACATCGCCGGCACGAACTTGATCACCGTGATCTTCTGCTCGCGAATCACCTGCGCCAGATAGGCCGGTTCGCGATGACCATCGGGCCGTGCCAACACCAGGCGCATGCCGTTGGAGAGCGGCCAGAACAGCTCCCACACCGAACCGTCGAAGCTGAACGGCGCCCGCTGCAACAGCGCGCCGCCCTCGGCATTGGGGCACAGCTGCGAGCCCCAGTGCATCAGGTTGCCGAGGCCACGGTGTTCGATCATCACGCCCTTGGGCGTGCCGGTGGAGCCCGAGGTGTACATCACGTAGGCCAGGTTGGCCACGCTCAGCCCTGGCACCAGCGGGTTGCCGACAGGTGCCTGGCTCCAGGCGCAGTGGTCGAAGTCGATCACCGGGATAGACACGTCACCCGGCACGTCACGGGTGGCGGCGTGTACCAGCAGCGCCACAGGTTGGCTGTCGTGGAGCATGTAGGCCAGGCGCTCGCGCGGATAACCCGGGTCCAGCGGCACATAGGCGCCACCGGCCTTGAGGATGGCCAACAGGCCCACCACCAGCTCCAATCCACGCTCGACGCACAGCGCCACGCGGGCGTCCGGCTGCACACCGCGCTCACGCAGGTGGAAGGCCAGTTGGTTGGCGCGTTCGTTGAGTTCGCGGTAGGTCAGTTGCAACTCGCCGGCCTGCACGGCGATGGCATGGGGGATATGCCGTGCGTGGGCTTCGAACAGCGCCTGCACCGTGAAGGTGTCGGGGTAGTCGGTGTCGGTCGCGTTGAAGTCCACCAGCAGGGTTTTCAACTCGCCGGCGGGCAGTACCTGAACGTCGCGCAAAGGTGTCTGTGGCGACTGGTCCAGCGTGTCCGCCAAGTTGATCAGTGTGGTTTCGAGGTAGTCGAGCAGCCGACAGGCGCCAATTTGCTGCGGCGCCTTGGCCTTGATCCGGAAACCGTTGGCCGTGTCGTCCACGGTCAGCATCAGCGGGTAGCTGAGGATGTCCTCACTGCTGAGCAAGGCAATGCCCGGCACCAGGGTCAGGTCACGCTCGGCGTCGGTGTGGCGGTAGTTGAGCAGGCTGTTGAACAATGGCGACGCACCGCTGCAACGCTGGGCCAGCGCCAGGGAGGCTTGTTCATGGGCAAGCAAGGCACTGAGGCGTGCGTGGGTATGCGTGAGGGCTTCGGTCACCGTGCGCCCGGCCAGGCGCACCCGCAGCGGCAGGGTGTTGATGAACATGCCCAGGGCGCGATCGGCACCCTCGCCCGCCTGCAAACGGCCGAGCAGCACGGTGCCGAAGACCACGTCATCGCGGCCGGCGATACGGCTGAGCACCTGGGCCCAGGCCAGGTGGAACAGACTGGCGGTGCTCACTCCCATACCACGCGCCTGGGCACGCAAACGTTGATTGAGGCTGTCACTCAAGCCACGTTCGGCTTCTTCGGTGTGCGCCCGATCCGCCTGGCGCTCCTGGAGACCGAAGGCCAGGGTCGGCTCGTCGACATCGCCCAACTGCTCGCGAAAGAACGCCTCGTGCGCCGCTTGACGTGCCGGCGAACGGGCTTGCACCACCACATTGCGATACGGCACCGACGCCGGTAGTTGCGCCTGTTGGCCGAGCAAGTGAGCGCGGATTTCCTGCATCAGGATGGTGGTCGAGGTGGCGTCATTGACCAGGTGATGGAAACGCAGCCGCGCAACCCAACGCGAGTGCTGCGGCTCTTCGGCATAGTCCAGAGCCATCAGCGGCGCCTGGCGCAAATCCAGCGGCGCAGGGTCCTCGCGCAACGGTTCAAAACGCAATCGCGCCTGGCACCACACCACTTGCATCGGTTGCTCCAGGGCCTCCCACACCAGGCTGGTGCGCAGGATATCGTGGCGGTTGATCACTTGTTGCAGGGCCTGGGCAAACGCGTCCAACTGCTCGCGCTGCGCAAAGCTGAACAGCGCCTGCTGCTGATACGGATCGCGCTCATCGGTGATGTGGTGGTAGAGCAAACCTTCCTGCAACGGCGCCAGCGGGTAGATATCCTGCACATTGGCCACGCCGCCGGGAATGCTCGCGACGATCAGATCAAAGCTGGCAGGGTCGAGTTCGGCCAGGTCGGGGGCGTCCACGTCGCTAAGCTCACTTGCCGCCGCCAGGGCCGCCAGGGTCGGCTGGCCGAACAGCACCTGCACATCGGCATGCAACCCGACCTGGCGCATGCGTTGCACCAATTGCACGGCCAGCAACGAATGCCCGCCCAGTTCGAAGAAGTGGTCGTGGCGCCCAACCTGCTGCACCTGCAACAGCTCGGCCCAGATCTGCGCCAGTACGCTTTCCACACCGAGGTGCGGCGCCTCATACAAACGGGTGACGAACGCCTCTTGGGTCGGTGCGGGCAACGCCTTGCGATCAAGCTTGCCGTTGGCGGTCAGGGGCAACGCGTCCAACTGCACGTAGGCAGCCGGCAGCATGTAGTCGGGCAGCGATGCTTGCAGGTGGGCGCGCAAGGCTTCTATCGGCACGGCTTCACGGGGGACGAACCAGGCCAGCAACTGCCCTTCGCGGGCTTGCACCACGGCGTCCTGAATATGCGGATGCGTGGCCAGGGCCGTTTCGATTTCGCCCAACTCAATGCGCACGCCACGGATTTTCACCTGGTCGTCATTGCGCCCCAGGTACTCAAGGTTGCCGTCCGGCAGCCAGCGCACCAGGTCGCCGGTGCGGTACATGCGCCCCTGGGTAAAGGGGTCGTCGAGGAATCGCTCGGCACTGAGCTCGGGACGCTTGAGGTAACCCCGCGCGATGCCCTTGCCGCCCACGTACAGTTCCCCTGCCACCCCGATGGGCAGCGGCCGTTGCTGCGCGTCCAGCACATACACCCTGGCATTAGCGACAGGCGCGCCGATATGCAATGGCCGGCCGACGGCCATGGGGCCGGAGGTGGCGACCACCGTGGCTTCGGTAGGGCCGTAGTTGTTGATCACGGCGAAGGACTGCGCCTGGGTGAAAGAACGCAGGCGGTCGCCGCCGATCAGCAGGGTGCGCAGGGTCGGGTGGTGCAGGCCCTGGCTGAAGGCGTATTCGGCCACGGGCGTCGGCAGGAAGCAGACGTCCAGCGGCTGTGCCCGCCACCAACCGAGCAGCGCGTCGATGTCTTCGGCGCCATCATGGGCCGGCGGCAGGTGCAGCGTGGCGCCCACGCACAACGCCGGCCAGACCTCCCAGGCCATCGCATCAAAACCGAAACCGGCGACGCTGGCGGTGTGGCTGCCGGCATGCAGGTCGAAGGCCCGGCAGTGCCAGTCCACCAGGTTCGAGACGCTGTGGTGCTCGACCATCACGCCCTTGGGCAAACCGGTGGAGCCGGAGGTGTAGATCACGTAGGCCAGGTGAGAGGGGCTGACCGCGACGCGGGGGTTGGTGCCCAGGTGGAAGGTCGGGCGGTCGAGCTGGATCACCGGCACCGTCAACTGAGGCAAACGATGCAGCAAATCGTGCTGGGTCAGCACCACCACCGGGTCGCTGTCTTGCAGCAGGTAATTCAGGCGCTCGGCGGGATGGGCCGGGTCCACTGGCACGTAGCAGGCGCCGGACTTGAGGATCGCCAGCAAGCCCACCAGCGTATCCAGACCACGCCGCGCCAGGATCACCACCCGGTCGTCAGGCTGCACGCCGCGCTCCAGCAGTTGATGGGCCAGCGCGTTGGCCTGCTGGTTGAGTTGGGCATAGCTCAGGTGCCGCCCCTGGTACACCGCCGCCACGGCGTCAGGTGCGCGCGCGGCCTGGGCTTCGATGCGCGCGTGCAGAGTGTGTGGCTGGGTGACAGGCTGGTCGGTGGCGTTCCATTGCTGCAACCGCGCCTGCTCGGCGGGTGTCACCAGGGAAAAATCGCTGATCGTCAGTGCGGTGTCTTCCAGCCCCTGTTCCAGCAGCCAGGTCAAGCGCTGCGCCAGGGCCGCCACTTCATCGTGCTGGAAGTACGCCTCGTTGTAGACGCAATGCAGGCATGCGGTGTCCTGGTAGCGATTGCTGCGCAGGTGGAGGGCCAGGGGCAGCGGCTCGTGATGGTTGGACACCTTGACCGCACGGGCCACTGTCGTGCCGTAGCGCAGTTCATGGTCGTCCTGCTCGAAGGACACCGACAGGTCGAACAGCTGGCCGCGGTCGCTGCGACGCAGGCCCAACTCACGGTTCATCTCGCTGAGGGGGAAACGCTGGTGGCGGAAGTCCTGCTTGAGCTGGTCGCGCACCCCACGCACCACCGCGCTGAACGGCGACTGCTCATCAAACTGCAAGCGCACGGCGCTGACCTGGGTGAACAACCCGACGGTGGAGCGGAACCGTGCATTGGAACGGTTGAGAATCGGCACCCCCACCACCCATTCTTCGCGTTGGGCGGTGCGCGTGAAATACACATACAGCGCCGCCAGCAGTACATGAAACGCCGACGCCTGGTAACGGTTGGCCACCTGTTCCATTCGGTTGAGCAGTGCCACCGGAAACGCCTGCACCAAGGTATTGCTCGCGGCCTTGGCCGTGTGCCGTGGGGTCAGCAGCGGCTCCGGAATCAAGCGGTATTTGTCCAGCCAATAGGCGCGGTCGCGGGCATAACGGGCTGACGCGTGGTAGTGCTGGTCTGCGTCGATAAAATCGATGTAGGACGGCGCCGGCAAGTCCGGTTGCCGGTCTTGCGCCAGGGCCGTGTACAGCTGCGCGAGGGATTGCAGCATCTGGCCGAAGCCCCAGCCATCGAGGATCAGGTGATGCGCCTGGGTGCCGAGGCGGTAATGATCGTCGTCGAGCTTGACCAGGAAAAAGCGGAACAACGGCGCACCCTGCATCGCATAAGGCAGGGCCATTTGCGCCTGCATCAGGGCGTGGCTCGCGGCCTGCGGATCGCAAGCCTTGGAAACGTCATGCAGCGCCAGGTCCGCAGCCAACGTGGCAGCGAAGGTCTGGCGAGGCAGGCCGTCGGCGTCGCTGTGCAGTTGCGTGCGCAACGCATCGTGCCTGGCCACCAGGCATTCAACGGCGCGCTGCATCAGGCCGGGGTCAATGGCGCCGGCAAAATCCACATAACCACCGATGTTGTACAGCGGCGAGTCGCCTGCGCGCAGTTGGTCGAGCCAGATGTCCTGCTGGGCGGCGGTGAGGGGGAAGCTGGGTGAATGCTTCATAAGATCCTTCTCATGGAGGTCAGGCACTGGCCGCGCAGGGGTGCCCATTACGACGAATGGGCCGGATTGGAGCATGGGGGCCAGGGGCTGTCTGTCACCCTAAACCCGGACATCCGAATGGATAGACTGGGCGTGGCTGATGGTTCATTGATGAAACGATTAAAGAGTTGTAGGACATTGGCTATATCTGGCCGATGCTTTTTTATGCGAATGCTTTCTAAAAAAAATATTTTACTTATCTATCAAATAGTTACTTAAACATAAAAATCTCCATTGGCTATTCGTAGTGGGAATTACCTGTCAGAAACGTCGAATTAATGACGCGGTTTTTATGGCAGGTTATGTCCCACGTTTCCGCTACATACGTAGGACAAATCCACTGGCTAAATACACTTTCGAATACCGACTCTGGTGTGTGAGCAACGGATCGCCCCGCAGAGGCCCAGAGGGTCTGTACACGGTTTTCGATATCAAGGATGAGAAGGCTATGAGTTTGACCAGCAGTATTGCCAACACCCAAAGCCCCCATTTCTACGCCGAAATGGGCGAGTTGATTGCCAGCAGTGGCCACCCGGGCTTTGCCGCCCACATGCTGCACCTGGTGGACAAGTGGGTGCCGATCCACCTGGTGGATCTGAGCGAATGGACCCTCGACGAGCTACGCGACCGTATGCTCGATATCACGCTGCTGGGCAGCGCCGGCCAGACGCAGGACCTGCCGCCCCTGGCCCTGAATTCCATGGACGACCACCCGCTGTTGCGCGAAATGCTCGGCATGCAGGACCCGCTGCTGATCCAGTTGAAAGCCAAGGCCAACAGCGCAGACCCGCGTGACACCTCACACCAGTGCAACCTGGTGTCGCGCCAGGGCAACCGGCGCTGTGTGATTTCGTTTTATCGCCCGCCGACCCAGCGCGGGTTTTCCCTGGCCGAGTTGTCGTTTCTCAAGTGCCTGTCGGACACCCTGCTGCCGCTGATCGAGTGCCACGCCCAGAGCCTGCGCCAGGCACCGCACACCGAGGTCGAACCGGCCCACACGTTGCTGGAGCAATCGCAATTGCAACGTGAGTTCTACAAGCGCCTGTCCCTGGGCGACATCACCTTGTCGGCGCGCGAGCAAGAGGTGTGCCTCGGCTTGCTGACCGGCGGCACCGTGCCGCAGATCGCGGAGAAACTCAGCGTGAAGAACAGCTCCATCGAAACCTACCTCAAGCGCGCCGCCGCCAAGTTGGGCGTGAGTGGAAGGCACGGTCTGGCCAAGTGGATGGTGGGCGCCTGATGCATAAATTGAGTACCTTTGCGATGGCCTGGATGCTTGGCGGCTGTTCGCTGATCCCGGACTACCAACGGCCTGCGGCGCCCGTGCCTGCGCAGTATCCCCAGGCGGGCGTGTATGCGCTGGCGCAGTCCGGCACATCGGACTGGCAGCAGCTGTTCCACGACCCGGCGCTGCAAGGGTTGATTGGCGATGCGCTGGTCAATAACCGCGACTTGCGCGTGGCTGCGTTGAACGTCGAGGCGTTCCAGGCGCAGTACCGTATCCAGCGTGCCGACCTGTTCCCGGCGGTGTCCGCTACCGGCGCCGGCCAGCGTCGGCGTGTGCCCGGGGACGTGACCGGCACCGGCAAGGCCGCCATCACCTCCAGCTATTCCGCGACCCTGGGCATCAGCGCCTATGAGCTGGACCTGTTCGGCCGCATCCGCAGCCTCAGCGAACAGGCCATGCTCTCCTACCTGGGCACCGAAGAGGCGCGGCGCAGTGCGCAATTGAGCCTGGTCGCCAACGTCGCCAATGCCTACCTGACCTGGCGTGCCGACCAGGAATTGCTGGCCCTGGCCCGGCAAACCCTGGTGGCCAACGAGCATAGCCTGCGCCTCACCAGCCGCAGCAAAACCGCCGGCAAAGCCTCGGCGCTGGACGTGGTGCAAGCCACCACCAGCGTCGAAAGCACCCGCGCCAGCGTGGCCCGTTATGAGCGCCAGGTCGCCCAGGACCTCAACAACCTCGCCCTGCTGGTGGGCGGCCCGGTGGACGAACAATTGCCGTCGCGTCCACTCGCCGCCGACCTGGTGGCCCGCGTGCCGGCCGGCCTGCCCTCGGACTTGCTGCAGCGCCGCCCGGATATCCTCCAGGCCGAGTACCAGTTGCGCGCCGCCAACGCCAATATCGGCGCGGCACGTGCAGCGTTTTTCCCGTCGGTGAGCCTGACCGCCAACGCCGGCAGCGCCAGCACCGAACTGTCGGGGCTGTTCAAGGGCGGCTCGGGCAGCTGGACGTTCCAGCCGCAGATCAACCTGCCGATCTTCAACGCCGGCAGCCTGCGCGCCAGCCTCGACTACGCCAAACTGCAAAAAGACATCAGCGTGGCGCAGTACGAAAAATCGATCCAGACCGCCTTCCAGGAAGTCGCCGATGGCCTGGCGGCGCGGCAGACCTATACCGACCAGTTGGAGGCGCAACGGGATTTCGTCGCGGCCAACCAGCAGTATTACAACCTGGCCGAGCATCGCTACCGCAGTGGCGTCGACAGCAACCTCACCTTCCTGGATGCGCAACGTACGTTGTTCAGCTCGCAACAGGCGTTGATCGTCGATCGCCTGGCGCAACTGGTGGCGGAAGTGAAGTTGTATACAGCGCTGGGCGGCGCGTGGGACGTCAGCGCAAGCCCGACTGCTGCATTAGGCCTGCTCACCCAACAAATCAGCTCACCACAGTAAGCCCACGTGCCCCTAACCCTCACTGTATCTACGCCTGCGCAATCACCGCCTCCGCCTCGATCTCGATCAACCAATCCGGCAACGACAACCCGCTGACGATAATCCACGAAGACGGCGGCGGGTTGTGCGGGAAGCGTTCGCGCAGCGCTTGCGCGATCGGCTCCTGCTGGTCACGGGCGGACTCGACGATGTACAGCCGCAACATGATCACATGGGACAAATCACCGCCTGCCTCGGCCAACACCTTTTCGATGTTGTCCAAAGCGGCGGCGGTCTGTTCCGCAATACCCGGGCCGACGGTGCGCTCGTCGGCATCGACACCCACCTGGCCGGACAGCATGATGCGCCGACCCTCCGGCACTTCCATGGCCTGGCTGAAGCCGTATTGAAGGGCGTTGAATACCGTTGTGGGATTAATGACCTTTCTCTGCATGACATTTCCTTGTTGTCGGTAGGAAAACAAGGCTAACCCAAAGCAATCGTTCAATCCGGCGGTTCAACATCCCGCAACATATCGGGGATCATCGAGGGGTGCTGGCTACCAACTTCCCATCGCCAGACTGAACGGCGAAAACTCCGCGAACTGCCACCGCAACGCCAACGCCGCCGGGCGCCGCACCACATGTTCCACGGTGACGGTCCACAAGCGCTGGGCGCCCTCGAACAGCGCCACTTGCGGGCCGTCGAGGATCAGTGAAGTGCGCCCGGCCACCTGCAGCACATCCCCCGATTCAAAATCGATGAATAACAACCCCGCCACCGGGTTCACCTGCAGATTGCCCAGAGTGTTGAAAAACAGGTTGCCGGCAAAGTCGGGGATGGTCAGCACGTTGCCTTCGACCCGCACAAAACCCGTATTGCCCCCGCGGTGGGAAACGTCGACCGAGCGCTGGCCGTCCACCTCGACGTAGCTGGCGACGAAGAAGGTGTCGGCATTGCGGATCAGCGCTAGGGCCGCGTCATCCAGGCTGCTGGAACGTTCGGCCACGCTGCCGGGTTTGCGTGCGATGGCATCCACCGGCCGCAATTGGATGTACTTGGGGCAGTTGCCGAACGTGTGCACCACGTCGACCGAAAAGCCTTCGTGATCGAGCGCACCGATATGCCCGTTCATGCGGTTGCGGCGGCGGGTGTTGAGGTCGATGCCCAGCAGGCCGATGGATGCACCTTCACGCAAGGCGTTGCGGGCCGGGTCGTTGGCCGACGGCAGACTGTCGACCTGCAAGGTCTGCGGGTCCGGCGAGTGGGCAAAGCCCGGGGCGCCTTCAAGCAGCGTCGCCCAGGGAATGCCTTGCTCGTCCACCACACCCAGCATCAGGTACGGCAACAAAGGGTAGAAATCCCGATGCTGTTCGGGCAAATGATCACGGATCACCTTGGGCCCGACCACGGCCATGCGCTCGGCGACACCCACTGCTTGTTGCATGTGCCGTTCACCGGCATGCCAGGGCGATGGTTCGATCAGGTTCATGGCAAGCACCTCATGTTGGATAGCCCGATGCTGCGCCCTGCTCGCCACCCAGGGAATCACCACGCCAGGCAATCCACTGTTACGCCAGTTGAAATGCCGGATGTTCACGCAGCGCCGCCACGCAGTGGTCGACAAAGCTGCGCACGCGCATCGGTGCGTTGCGGCCTTCGCGGTACACCACGTGCACGGGCAATGGTGGCTGTTCAAAACCCGGCAACAGGCGACGCAATTGCCCGCTCTGCAAATGCTCGTGAACCGGGTAACTCAGGCAGCGAATCACCCCCGCCCCATGCACCGCCGCAATGATCGCGCCCTGCACCGTGGCGCAGCCCAGGCGCGCACGGGCCTTGAGTGGGTAGCCCTGGAAATCCCAATGCACCTGGCCGGCAGTGGCGATCAGCCGATGGCGCTGGAGGTCGTCCGGGCGTTGAGGCTCACCGTGAATCGCCAGATAACCGGGGCTGGCGCAAAGGATATGCCGCACCTGCCCCACCGGCCGCGCGATCAACGACGAGTCGGGCAACTCACCGACGAGGATCGCCACGTCCAGCCCTTCTTCGTGCAGGTTGGGATAATAGTCGTGGTAGTGCGCCGCGAGGCTCACCTCGGGATAACGGTCCAGGTAGTCGGCCAAGACCGGCGCCATCACATGAGCGCTGAACAGAAAGGGCAAAAACACCCGTAGGTTGCCCTGGGCCTGCACATGCAAGCCTTTGGCCGAGGCTTCGGCGGCGTCCACGGCGGCGAGCAGGCGCACGCAATCGGCCAGGTACGCGTTGCCGGCGTCGGTCAGGCTCACGCCCTGCGTGCTGCGTTCAAGCAATGGCACGCGCAAGCGCGCTTCCAGGCGGGCCACCGCACGGACCAGGGTCGGCCCGGACACCTGCGCACTGCGCGCTGCGCCGGCCAGGCTCGAGTGTCCGGCCAGTGCGGCGAACAACTGCATATCGCGATAGCGCTCCATCAACCGCGCCGTTTCATCGCAGGGTTCAGGGCGGCGTCCTGGCCCAGGCGATGGCTGAGAAAGTCGACAAAGGTGTTGATCTTGGCCGGCACGCGGCCGCTTTTCTGGAACACCACCTGGATCGGCAACGGCTCGGCCTCATACGCTTGAAGGACGATCTCCAACTCGCCCGCTGCCACCGCCGTTGCGACCTGGTAGGACAGCACCCGCGTCATGCCCCAGCCCAGGCGCGCCAGGTTGATCGCGGCATTGTTTGCCGTAACGACCAGGCGCGGTTCGATGGGCACGGTCAAGGGTTGGCCGGCGTCGACAAACTCCCAGCCACTCACCAGCTGGCTCGACGATGACGTGACGAGCTTGGCCTCACGCAACTGCGACGGGTGCTCGGGTCGCCCGTGCTGGTCGAGATAGGCTGGCGCTGCACAGACGACCCGGCGCACTTCGCCGACCTTGATCGCCTGCTGGCCCGGCTCGTGCAGATGACCGATACGCACTGCGACATCGACGCCTTCGTCGACCAGGTTGACCACGCGGTCGACCAGCAAGGCATTGATGTTCACCAACGGAAAGCGGTCCAGGTACTCCCCCAACACCGGCGCCACATACAGTTCGCCAAACAGCACTGGCGCCGTGACCGTCAGGTGGCCGCAGGGGATGGAGTAACTGCCGGCCGCCGCTTCTTCGGCTTCATCGAGGTCTGCCAGGATACGCCGGCAATCCTCCAGGTAACGCTGGCCGGCTTCGGTCAGGTGCACGCTGCGGGTGGTGCGCGCCAGCAGTTGGGTGCCGATACGTTCCTCCATGGCGGCGATGGCCCGGGTGACGCTGGGTGGCGAGGTGTTCAGGCGGCGTGCGGCGGCGGCAAACCCCTCCTCCTCGGCCACCGCCAGGAACACCTGCATTTCATGAAATCGGTCCATCGGCACTCCTCTCAAGCAACTGCATATCGCTATTCCCCTGTGGCAAGCTCGCTCGCCACAACAGGCTCACTGACCACAACCAGGGTTCGCGTTAGTGGGATTGCAAGCCCACGGCTGTGCGAGGCATGCCGACAAATCCCGGCAGCGCTTCGATGCTGGCGAGCCAGGCACGCACCTGAGGGTAGTCGGCCAGGGACACATTGCCTTCCGGCGCATGGGCGGTGTAGGTGTAGAAAGCGACATCGGCGATGGTCGGTTGCTCGCCGGCCAGGAAGCGGTTTTGGCTCAGTTGCGTCTCCATCAGTTTCAGCAAGGCGTGGGAACGGGCAATGGCGACGCAGGTATCGATGTCCGCGCCAAACACCGTGGCCAACCGCGCCGACGCGGGCCCGACGTGCAGTTGACCGGCGGCGGCCGAGAGCCAGCGCTGCACGCGAGCCTGCCCTGCCGGATCGCTTGGCAGCCACTGACCTTTGCCGTAGGTGTTGGCCAGGTAGACCAGGATCGCATTGGAGTCGGCCAACACCACGCCGTTGTCATCAATCGCCGGCACCTGGCCGAAGCTGTTGATCGTGGCCAGATAGTCCGAGGACTTATGGGCGCCTTGCTTGAGATCCACCAGAATAAATTCCGTGGGCAAGCCCAGCAGGGACAACATCAGCTCGACCCGATGAGAGTGGCCGGACAACGGGAAACCATAGAGTTTGATCATGAAAGGCTCCAAGAGAATGGGATGGCAACGCCGCACATGCTCTACCGCCGGCCCCTGATGTTGGAATCACCACGCTCTACAATCGAGCATTTCACCCAGTGAAACAATACCGCTCAGCGCTCCTCGAGTCTGTCGCGCAAAAACCGATGGCTCGCAGAAAACAACCGCTGGTAAGTGAGCAACACTGCCCCCACCGTACCCAACGCCGACGACGCGGCAATCAGGAACATGATCACGATCTGATAGCGCACCGCATCCACCGGGCTTTCTCCCGCCAGCACTTGCCCGGTCATCATGCCGGGCAGGCTGACGATGCCGACCACCGTCATCTGGTTCAGCGTCGGGATCATGCCGGCGCGCACCGCCTGGCGGATGGCGTCCTGCGCGGCCTCCCAGCGTGAGCCGCCGAGGGCCAGGATCATTTCGATGGTGTTGCGCCCCGAGGTCAGTTCCTGGGTCATGCGTTCGATACCCAGGGAGACCCCAGTCAGGGTGTTGCCGAGGATCATGCCAAGGATCGGGATCGCGTACTGCGGCTCGTACCAGGGGTGGATGCGGATCACCGCAAACAGGCCCACGGCGGTGACCAGCCATGAGCTGCCCCACACCGACAGGATGCTGTCGACCCGCTGGCCCCGGTAAGTCCGCCGTCCTCGCCCGGCGGCGGAGAGACCGGCGATCAGGGTCATGGCGCACATCAGCGGCAGCACCACGTACCAATAAGCGAACTCGAAGACCCAGCCCAACAGGTAACCGATGGCCAGCAGTTGCACCACCGTGCGCACCGCCGCCCACAGCAATTGGCGGCCCAGGCCCAGGCGCAACAGCAGCGACAGCGCGCCATTGATCAGGATCAGTGAGGCGGCAATGCCCATGTCCAGCGCGGTGAGGTTCTGGTAATTCATGGCTGGGCCACTCCGCTCAGTACACCGGCGCTCATCTGCAAGTGGATGTCACTCATGCGCCGGGCCTGGTCCAGGTCGTGGGAGACCCAGATGCAGGCACGGGAACTGTCCTCGGCAAACCAGGCGTCGATCAGCGCTTCCACTTCGCGGGACGAGGTGGGATCGAGGGCGGCGGTGGGCTCGTCCAGCAGCAGCACTTCGGGGTTGAGTTGCAGGGTGCGGATCAGCGAGACCACCTGGGACTCACCGCCTGAGAGGTCGGCGGCGTGTTTGGCCAGAAAGTCCGGCGTCTTGCCGGCGTGGCCCAGCAGTGCGGTCACCGTCGCCAGGTCGAAGCTGCGCTTGCGCGAGGTCTTGAGGCTGTAGGGAAAACGCAGGTTGTCTTCCACCGTACCGTCGAGCAGCGCCGGACGTTGGGAGAGGTAGCTGATATGGCAGCGGTAGTGAGGAATCTGCGCGTTGCCGATCGGCTCGCCGTTCCACAGGATCTGCCCGGACGTGGGCGCATCCAGCAGCGCCAGTGCGCGCAGGAATACGCTTTTGCCGGAGCCGGATGAGCCGGTGATCGACACCCGGTCGCCGGCCTGCAGGCTGAAATCGGTGGGCTGGAGCAACGGCACCTGGCGACGCTCGTCCAGGCGCGTGAGGGCGCGGGTTTCAATCAGTGCGCTCATGGACGCGGTGTTCCTCTCAATCCGGATGATGCAATGGTGAGGCACACTCGCCAGGATTTCATGCAAAAAATTCAAACTATCGCATCCGGTGTGGCTCAGAGCTTTAGATTCAACGTTACCGAGGAGGCGACATGCAATACCGACAACTGGGCCATTCCGGCCTGCTGGTATCCGAAATCATCCTGGGCACCGTGCCCTTCGGCGGTCGCGCCGAGTTTGAGCAATGCGGATCGGTGGACGTCCCCCAGGCCAAACGCATGTTCGATATCGCGTTCGACGCGGGTGTGAACATGGTCGACACCGCCGACCTCTATTCCCACGGCCTGGCCGAGGAAGTCGTCGGCAAAGCCTTGGGCGCCAAACGCAACGATATCCTGCTGGCCACCAAGGGCCGCAGCCCGGTGGACAACAACCCCAACAACTCCGGTTCTTCGCGCTACCATCTGATTCGCGCGTGCGAAGCCAGCCTGAAACGCTTGGGCACCGACCATATCGACCTCTATCAACTGCACAACTGGGACGGTATGACCCCCATCGAGGAAACCCTCGAAGCGCTGCGGCTGTTGGTAGGTTCGGGGAAAATACGCTACTTCGGCACCAGCAATTTCACCGCCTGGCAGATGATGAAAACCCTGGGCAAGGCCGAACTGCACGGCATGCTCAAACCTGTCACCCAGCAGATCTACTACACCCCGGAATCCCGCGAGGCCGAGTACGAACTGCTGCCACTGGCGCTGGACCAGTCGGTGGGCACACTGGTGTGGGGCCCGATGGGCGAAGGCCTGTTGACCGGGTCTACCCGTCGGGGTCACAAGCCGCCCGCCAACACCCGCCAGGGCAGCGGTTGGCCGGAACCCTATGTGCATGATCAGGAGCGGGCGCTCGATATCATCGAAACCCTTGCGGCGGTCGGCGATGAACACGGTGTCTCGGTAGCCCGCACGTGCCTGGCATGGCTCAAGGATCGACCGGGGATCACGTCGCTGATCGTCGGCGCTCGCACTGAAGAACACTTGCGCGACAACCTCGCTGCGACTGAGTTGAAGCTGACCCAGGAACAATCTTCACGCATCGAAGCCGTGACGCGTCGCCAGCCGTTGTACCCCTACTGGCATCGCTTTACCGCCGGGATCGACCGCTTTGATCCGGCAGAGCAGCCGTTTTTGGCTGAGCATCAGAAGACCATGGATTCGCGCAAGGACAAGTAATGCCTTGGCAGCCTTGCGCCAAGGCTGCCTTTTCCCATTCAAGGAGCCCCCCGTGATAGCCCAAATCATGATCGCCGCCCTCGGCGTCGTTGCCATCTGGTTCAGCCAAAGCAAACGCTTGAAAGTGCGCCGCTACGCCTGCCTGTTCGGCATGGCGGGCCAGCCGTTCTGGTTCTGGTCATCCATCAATGCCGAACAGTGGGGGATTGTATTGCTGAGCTGTTTCTACACGGTGGCGTGGGCGAAGGGGATCAAGACCCATTGGGTTGATCACACGCCAGACGCGCAACACTGATTTGCAAACGAGCGCGGCACTGCCTATATTTCCCGCCTGGCGCTCTCTACGCCACCTTCCGCGGAAAGGGCTGCGCCCAGGACACTGCAACACCCTCTTTTTCTACGACTCCCCACCTTGAAGCGGAAAAGGTTTGTGCAAGGAGATCGTATGTCCCAACCACTCAACACCGATGGCCGCCTCAACCTTAAGCAACAGCGCAAGCGTGCCAAGGAACTGCTGCCACGCCTGAAAGCCGAAAACCCGAACGCTACCCTGTCCCTGGCCCAATGGGAAATCGCCAGGCAGCTGGGTTTCAGCAGTTGGCCAAAGCTCAAGGCCCATATCGATGCCATCGACTTCGCCGCCCGCCACCCCGACTTCACCGCCAGCGATGAAGCCCGTACCACCCATTGGCGCTGCGGCAATGACATTGCCCACAGCCTGCAACTGGCGGGGTTCAAAGGGCAGTTCCGGATGCTCGCCGACCCGCTGTGCATGGGCCCGGTCCGCGATTTGCCCCGCCAGGCGTTCCGCGCCCTGCGCAGTGCCTTTATCAGCCAGGCCTTCGCCATCGATGAAGCCGATGCAGCTCGTCGCGTCGACGTTGAATATGACCACCTCGACGCATTGGCCAGCGCCGACCACAGTGTGCTGTGGTGCGAAGCGGATGCCTATGACCAGCTGTTCCTGATCCGCGCACTCGCCGGTCTTGAACAGGTGCCGCACAAACTGGAGCTCATCGAGGTGGACCGCATTCCCGGCGTGCAGCGTTTTATCGGCATCGGCCAACTGGCGCCGGATGTATTGGCGTGGCTATGGCCGCAACGGCGCTTGCTCGAGGAGGACGCCGTGCAACTGGCCAAACAGGCCTGGTCGGCGTACTGCGACAGCTCGCCAGTCAGATGGGCGCAAATAGCCCACGACAGCCACACCGCCTTGCCGTTGCTTGCCCCGGCGTTGTTGCGTCAATTACAGGAATTGCCCGGCCTGCACGACGGCCTGTCGCTGACCGAGCGCCTGGCCCTGACGTACCTCGCCGAGAACGGGCCAACGCCATTCGGTCGAGTGTTCGCCGAACTGATGGCCAAGCGTGAACCGCTGCCGTTCCTGGGGGACATGATGTTTCATGCGCTGTTGCGACCGCTGATCGATGGCGACAACCCTTTACTGACCGCCACCGAGACGCACCTGGACTGGCCACGCCAGGTGCTGGCGTTGACTGCGCTGGGGCAGACCGTGTTGAACGGTGACGCCAACTGGCTGGATCACGCCAGCCATGTGCGATGGGTGGGTGGCATATGCTTGCGACCTCGCCAACCCCACTGGGCGATTGATGAACACATCATGCCTGTATGGCGCCCGTGATTACGCTAACGTGCTGCCCATTCACTCCTCACTTGCGAGACTGCCCATGCGCAACCTGATCTTCGCCAGCCTGCTTCTGCTGGCGGGCTGCCAACAAACGCCGCCGGCCAATGACCAACTCGATGCCGTGCTCTGGACCCAGACCTCCATCGAGCATGAGTTGATTTACCGCCAGCTCTTCGCCAATGCCACCCGTCAACTTGACGTGGCGTTGGCCGATCCCACCTGGGATGCCCTGCCCTTTCCCCCACGCAACCTGAACGGGTTACCGCCGGCGGTGGTGGTCGATATCGACGAAACCCTGCTGGACAACGTACCGCTCAACGCCCGCGATGTGGTCAACAACCAGGTCTATTCCTACGACCGTTGGAACACCTGGGTCGACCAGGCCAGGGCCCAGGCCTTGCCCGGTGCCGTGGCGTTCCTGCAGGCAGCCCGGCAAAAAGGCATCAAGGTGTATTACCTGACCAACCGCGAACACAGCCAGGTCGCCGCCACGGTGAAGAACCTGCGCCTGCGCGGTTTCCCGGTTGAAAGCGACCAACAGGTCCTGGCCGCCAGCACCCCCACCGGCCACTGCGAAAGCGCCGGCTACGGCAAGAACTGCCGCCGCCAATGGGTCGCCGCCCATGCCCGCGTGTTATTGATGGCCGGGGATTCCCTGGGGGATTTCGTGCAGGCCGAGCACAACACCCTCGCGGATCAGCGCAAGGCGGTGGAGCCCTATGTGAACTGGTTGGGGCAACGCTGGTTCTTGTTGCCCAACCCGACCTATGGCAACTGGTACAGCGCGCCGTATGGGGATGATGAGAAGCTGCCGTTCGAGCAAAAGCGCAAGCTCAAGCAGCGGGCGTTGCAGTTGCAGGAGTAATCTGCCTTGACTGGCCCACCGTCCTTGACGCCATCGGCTCACATCTGATTGACACACTAAGGCCATATGGAAATGAAACGAGTACTTATCGCATCGCTCGGCGCTTTATCGCTCCTCCAACCGTCATTCTCTGCAGCGGATAACACCAACGGGAAAACCCTCTTCACCCAGCGGTGTGCGATGTGTCACGGCGCGGATATCAAAGGCACAGGCCCCCTGGCCAACAAGAGCAATCCCCCCACCCCTGACCTGACCACCGCCGCGTTCAAAAAACGCCTGAATGACTACCCAGGCGTTATCGTCTCTTCAATCATACTTCGCCCCAATGGCGACCTGATCCCAAGGACGTTGCGAGAGAACGGCGTGAAGCTAGCGCCGTTCGCATGGAGGGTTAGCGACTTCCGCGATTTGAATCAATACATGAGCGATGTGATTGCCAATACTCGTTGAGCCTCACACCGCTCTTGCAGCAACCGCCTCGACCTCAATCAACGCACCGGGCAATGGCAACGCCACCACTTGCAGCGCCGTACGTGCCGGCTTGTTCGGTTGCTCAGGTGTACCGAAGAACTGCGTGTACCCCGCCTGCAAGCCGGCGAAATCCAGCTTGCCACCCGTCTCATCGGCCCCCACCAGGAACACCCGCAACTGCACGATATCGCCCAGGTCAAGGTCCTGCCGGCGCAGGATCGTGCGCAGTTTGTTGAACACCGACACCGTCTGCACTTCGGTATTGCCATAGGCCGCCGGTGTGCCCGCCGGGGCGCTGGCATCGTGCAGGTCGGGCAAGGTGCCGCTGATGAAGATCAGGCTGGCGGATGCCGGCACCGTGACGGTCTGGGAAATCGGGAAGTCGCCGACGCTGGTACGTTGAATGCTGTCGCTCATGATGAATCTCCTTATGAAGCGGCCAATGCCGCGCTATGACGGTGTTGAGTCACCCGTTCAGCCAGTTGCCCCACCACATGGCGCGCCGAGTTGGCCGCCGATTCCTGCCAGATACCCACGCCGCTTTGCACCAGCCCGTCGCCGGCGAAATAGACCCGACCATGCCCGGCTTCGAGCAAGGCGCTGGCGTCGGCCGGGAAATGCTCGCGCTGCAGCCACGGGCCTTCGCTGTAGGGAATCTGCTCCCAGGACACCGCCAGCGGATTGCGCAGGTGCTTGGAATACCCGGGATGCAGCAGTTCCACGGCCTCCCTGGAGGTGGCGTACTGTTTGTCGAACGGTTGCGCGCCAAACACATCGGCGCCCTCCCCGGTCACATAGCCCGCCACCAGCAGGCCTTCGCGAGTATTGAGGTCATTGCTCGGGTACCACAGCAGGCGCGCCGGGTGTTCGATCCACGATAGGCCGCCGTAGGTGCGGTAGTCGGTTTCCCAGAAGCGCGGCGACTGCCACGCCACTTTGGTCGCCTGGTCGCTGCGGGTGCTGAGCAGGGCGGCCTTGATCGGGTCGCTGAAGTCGGTGTCGAGCCTGGCCAGCAACGGCAGCGGCAACGTCGAGATCAGGTAGTCGGCGCGCACGACCTGCTCGCGGCCGCTGCGCTGGTCGTGATAGGTCACCGCCACGCCGTCTTCCAACTGGCGGATACGGCGCACCTGGGCGCCCAGTTGTACATGACCGCTGACGCGCTGGTAGAAGGCGTCGGTGATGCGGTCCATGCCGCCCACCGGTTGGAACATGGTGGCAGAGAACTCCGGGAATTCGGTGTGCAGCAACGCGCCCCACAATTCTGGATGCAGCAGTTGGTCCAGCGCCAACGGGCGGCGGCTGGCGGGCAAGGCGCCGGGGTGGGCTGGCGATTCCAGGTGCCCCGAACGGATCGTGCCCTCGAAAGCCAGCTCCTGGGACAGGTCGCCATACACCCGCAGGAACGCCAGCAAGCGCGTACGCTCTTCACCGCTCAACAGATCATCGAGGGCATCGCGCTGCACAGCTTTGGCGAGCAAGCCGGACAGGTGCCCGCGCGCATCGTTGATGGCCTGGCCGACCGTGAATGCAGGCTTGCCCACATCAGGCCGTACCTGGGCGCCATGACTGCTGTTGACCAGCACTTCCAGCGGCACGCCCAGCTCATTGCAATAGTCGAGAATCGTGCGGTGCTGGCTGGGAATCCGTGCCGGCCCGGCGTTGAAGTAATGCCCCGGGTCGAACGCGGCGGTTTGCGTGCGGCCGTCCTTGTAGTCCACGCGGTCACCGTTGCGGATCGTCCAGGTGCGGCCGCCCACCCGCTCACGGGCCTCCAGCACTTGCACCTCGAAGCCGGCGCGGGTCAGTTCCAGGGCTGTGACAAGCCCCGCAATCCCCGCGCCCAGCACCAGCACACGCGTGCCCTGCCCCAGGCCTTCCTTGAGTTTCAACGGTTGCGGACGGCGGTGTGACGACGGCCCCAGGCCCAATGCCGCCAGCGCGTCCTTGACCGCCAGCTCGCCCCCTACCGCAGCGATGCTCGACAGCGCTTCACGTCGTGTCAGTCCCATGCTCGATGCTCCTTAATCCGGCAGGCCCGGTGGGTTGATCAGCGACGTGTCGACCCGCTCGATGTCCAGGCCCCAGCGTTGCAGCACCTGCTCGTATTGGCCGCCGGCAATCGCGCCTTCCAGGGCGGTGTGGATCGGCTTGACCAGGCCGTTGTCCTTGCGCGTGGTCACCGCGATATCGGCCTTCAACGGCCAGCCACCATTCACCGTGCCGACGAGCTTGATACCGCCAGTGATTGCCGCCGAATAGGCATACACCGAGTTAGGCCCGAACAGCGCATCGCTGCGCCCGGACTGCACGGCCAACTGGGCGGCAGCCTGGTCGTCGAAGTATTGCAACAGCGCCGGCTTGCGCCCCTCCTTCTCGTTGGCCTCGTTCCAGGCCAGCAGGACTTTTTCCTGGTTGGTGCCGGAACCGACGATGATCTTCAGCCCGGCGATGTCCGCCGCCTGCTTGATCTCGCTGATCTTGCTGGTGCTCTTCACGTAGAAGCCGAGCACATCCTGGCGGTAGGTGGCGAAGTCAAAGCGCTTCTTGCGCGCCTCGGTCACGGTGACGTTGCTGATCACCGCGTCGTACTTGCCCGAACTGACACCCAGGGGCCAGTCCTCCCAACTGGTCTGCACCACATTGAGTTGCAGGCCCAAGCTATCGGCAACAAGCTGCGCGGTGTCAGCCTCGCTGCCGATGGTGGTCTTGTCGTCGCTGGCCAACAGCGCCAGGGGCGGCCCGGCCACGCCGGAGACGGCCACGGTGAACTTGCCCGGCTGGGCGAACTTGAAGCCCGGCGGGATCTGTGCGATGGCCGCCTCGTTACGCGGCACATGGATGCGCGGGCGGTCGGGGCTGAGGTCGACCTGTTGCACGGCGAATGCGTGTTGCGCGGTGCTGACGGCAAGCGCCAGCAGGGCCACGCGGGCAGTAGAGATAAACATGGGCAGTCACTCCTTGAACTACAGCACCTTGCCGAGAAAGGCCACAGTGCGGGGATGTCGCGGTTGGCGGAAAATCTGTTCGGGCGGGCCTTCTTCAATCAACTGGCCGTCGCAGAGGAACACCACGTGGTCGGCCACCTCGCGGGCAAAGCCGATCTCGTGGGTGACGATCACCAGGGTCACGCCCAGTTGGGTCAGGCCCTTGATCACGTCGAGCACTTCGCCCACCAGTTCCGGGTCGAGGGCCGAGGTGGGTTCATCAAACAGCAGCACTTTGGGGTCCAGCGCCAGGGCACGGGCGATGGCCACGCGCTGTTGTTGGCCGCCAGAGAGCTGGCGTGGATAGGCATCGACCTTGTCCGCCAGGCCGACCTTGGCCAGCAACCCGGCCGCCTTGGCCTGGGCCTCGGCCTTGCTCCAGCGCTTGTGGGCCAGGGGCGCTTCGGCGACGTTTTCCCAGGCGGTGAGGTGGGGGAACAGGTTGAAGTTCTGGAACACGAAACCGACGTCGATACGGCGCTTGAGAATCTCCCGTTCTTTGAGTTCGTAGAGCAGATCACCCTTGCGACGGTAACCGACGTATTCACCGTCAATGGTGATATGCCCGCTGTCGATCTTTTCCAGGTGGTTGATGGTGCGCAGCAAGGTCGACTTGCCCGAGCCGGACGGCCCGAGGATCACCGTGACCTTGCCCGGGTCGATGGTCAGGTCGATGTCTTTCAACACCTGCTGGTTGCCAAAGCGCTTGCCCACGCCCTGGATCTGGATGCGCCCGGCGCGTGCTTCAGCCATGGGTCTTCTCCTTGATCCAGCCGCGAATGCGTTGCAGCGGCGTGGGTGGCAGCACCCGTGCGGTGCCCCGCGCAAAGTGGCGTTCGACGTAGTACTGAGCGCTGGTCAGCACGGTGGTGATGATCAGGTACCAGACCGTCGCTACGATCAGCAGCGGGATCACCGCCTGGGTGCGGTTGTAGATGACCTGCACGGTGTAGAACAGCTCCGGCAGGGCCAGCACATAGACGATGGACGTGCCCTTGACCAGACCGATGATCTCGTTGAAACCCGACGGCAGGATGGAGCGCAGCGCCTGAGGCAGGATGATCCGGAAGATGCGCCGCGAGGCCGGCAACCCCAGGGCCGCAGCGGCTTCATGCTGGCCGGCGTCGACGCCGATCAGGCCGCCACGGATGATCTCCGCCGCATACGCCGCCTGCATCAGGCTCAAGCCCAGCACGGCCACGGTGAACTGGCTGAGCACATCCACCGTCGACCACTCGGCGAACACCACGCTGGTGAACGGCACACCGAGCACGATGTGGTCATACAGGTAGGCAAAGTTGTAGAGGATGATCAGCACCAGCAACGCCGGCATCGAGCGGAAAAACCAGATATAGCCCCAGGCCAATGCCGCCAGCAGCGGCGAGCCCGACAGCCGCGCCAACGCCAGCGCGGTACCAAGGATAATGCTGAACAGCGTGCTCAGCAGGGTCAGCAATAGCGTCTGCCCCAGACCACGCAGCACCGACGGCGAAAAAAACCACTGGCCGAATACGCCCCACTCCCAGCGCGGGTTGGTGGCGAGCGAGTGCACGATGGCCAGCAGCACCAGCGCCGCAAAGATCGACCCGGCCCAGCGCCAGGGATGCCGGGCGGGCACCACCTGCAGGGCCTTGATCGGCGTGGAGACACGGGCCTGGCGCACCGGACTGGGCGCGTCGATCAGGTCATAGGGTTTGGCGACGATAGGCATGGTGTATTCCTCGGCCTCAGAAGGCATAGGTCAAGCGGGTGTAGTAGTACCCGCCGGTAAAACCGTAGGGCGAATAGACGCCATAGCTGCTGACCATGGTGCTGCTCGGCACCCCTTGTTTCTTGGGGTAGATGTCGAACAGGTTCTTGGCGCCGACGGCGATGTTCAGGTCTTTGGTGAGGTTGTAGCCAAGGTCGAGATCGGTGATCCACTTGGCGCTGTAGATGCGGTCCAGGTCGCGATTGGCCGATGAGTTCACTTCCTTGTAGGAGCCGTAGCGCGTCAGGGCCAGGTTGAGGTTGAAGCGATCGATGCTCCAGTCGCCGCCCAGGATCAACTTGGTGTTGGGCTGCACGCCGGTGATCAGGTTGCGCGCCTCGCGGTTCATCAGCTCGTAGGAGGTGCCGAGGATGTCCGTGGATTCCTTGTAGTTGAGGATTCTGGTCTGGTTCCAGTTGAATGCTGCGGTCCATTTCACCGAACCGTACCGGCCGAGGTCCTGGCTGTAGTTGCTGACCAGGTCCAGGCCTTTGGTACGGGTGTCGGCGCCATTGATGAAGTACTGCCCGCCGGAGGTGGAGTGGATGCCATTGTTCTGCAATACCTGGGTGATCTCGGGGCCGAGCAAGGTGCCCGTGAGGGTGATGCGGTCGCGCAGGTTGATCACGTAGGCGTCGGCGGTGAAGCTCAGGCGGTCGGTGGGCGTGAGGGTGAAACCCAGGCTGAAGTTGGTCGAACGCTCCGGCTTCAATTGCTGGGCACCGAGGGCTTGGGCCGCGGCGGAACCCACGGGCAACACGCCGTAGTTGATCGACTGGTACACGCCGTCCACCACCCCATAGGTGGTGGAGCGTGCGCTGAACAGGCTGTTGGCCAGGGAAGGCGCTCGGAAACCGTTGCTGACAGTGGCGCGCACGGCGAACTGCGGGGTGAAGTCATAGCGGGTGGTCAGCTTGCCGCTGCGCGTGGCGCCGACGCCTTGGTTGTAGTGCTCGTAACGAAACGCCGTGCCGACGTACCAGTCCGGCACCGGGTTGAAGCCCACGTCGACGTAACTGGCCAGGCTGTTGCGCGAGGCGCTGCTTTCTTCGTCAGGCGAAATGCCGTTGGTGACCTGCGCGCCCGACGACGCGCAATTGCCCGGCGCCACGCAGTAGCCGCCGTTGGCATAGGACTCATAGTCACCGGCCTGCACCTCATAAGTGTCGCGCCGATGCTCGACGCCGACGCTCAGGTCCAGAGGCTTTTGCAGGCCGATGTCGAAGCCGCGCTTGAAGTCGAGGTTGGTGGTCAGCTCGGTGGCGATCCAGGTACCGGAGGTAAAGTGATTCGGCGTGGCCTCGCCCAGGGACGGGTTCTGATTATGGGTGGTGCCCTGCTCCGCCTCGTTGCGCCCGTAGGTGGTGGACAGGTCCCAGTCCCACTCGCCCACCGTGCCTTTGCCGCCGAATGCCGCCTGGAAATCATCCTCGTCGATAAACCACGTCGGCGTGTAGCCGCCGGGATAACCGTTGGGCCCGGTGGTGATGGTGTTGGTGATGGTCGGCAGGCGGAAGTTCTGCCCCTGCTCGGCCTTACGGCGTGAATAGGTGGTGAAGGAGTACAGGCTGAAGCTGTCATCGATCGGCAGCTCGGCGTTGTAGCCCAGGGTCAGCAGGTTGGTCTTGGGCGTGCCATAACCGCCGTAGGTCGACCGCCCGGCCTGCTCGTAGGCCTGGGCATAGGTGTAGCCGTTGGCGCTGGCCTTGTTGTCATCGTTCTGGCTGCGCGCGTCGAGGGCGAGCTGCACGATGCCGCCGTCGCCGATCTCGAAACCCTTGTTGAGGCTTTGCTGCACCGTCTGTTTCTTGCCGTCATAGCCCTGGCCGATATTGGTCACCGCGGTGCCGCTGGTGTCGGCCTTGAGGATCACGTTGATCACCCCGGCGATGGCATCGGAACCGTACTGGGCGGCGGCGCCGTCGCGCAGGACTTCCACATGGTCGATGGCGCTGATGGGGATCAGGTCGAGGTCGGCCGGGGCCGCACCGATATTGATCCCGTTGATGTTCAAGGTGGCGGCGGTGTGACGGCGCTTGCCGTTGACCAGTACCAGCACCTCGGCGGCACTCAGGCCACGCAGGTTGGGGGCTCGGGCAATACCGCTGGCGTCCCAGCCGGTTTTTTCCGGCAGGGTCAGCGAGGGGATCACTGCGCTCAGGGCCTCCATGAGGCCGGGCTTGCCGGTGTTCTGCAATTGCTTGGCGCTGACCACATCGATCGGCACCGGGCTGCTGGTGACGGTACGCTGCTCGGCGCCGCGGTTGCCGGTGACGACCACGGTGGACAGGGTGCTGTCATCCTGGGCGTGTGCGGTGTTGGCCAAGATGGCCAGGGTGAATGCGGCGGTGGGTTGTAGCACTCGCTTCATAGGGGTTCCTGCGTTTCCAAATCGCGAAGTCGGGCCGTCACGCGGGTGGGCGCGGTGCTCGGTTTTTTTCTGGGGTGTCAGGGCGATTTGGGGCTAGGTGTGGGGCGAGGTTTGAATTGGCAACATACGTTGAACTCCCTTCCAACGGTTCTGCTGCGGGGTGGCAGCGCAGAATCCGAGTCTAGATTGGTACCATCCGAGGTCAGGGGTAGGCTGTTGAGTTCAAACATAACGGAATGGGTTTTGAAAATATAATGCTATTTGGGCATAAGCTAATATTCTTGTATTTCATTATTTATGAATTTTGTTATTCATATAAGTAATGTTTTTTGCGATTTGGGGATTGGGGCATATCCGTTACTTGAGTCACGGCGGCTTATGGTTCCGCCCTTACGGCGGGGCACTTTTGAAAAGAGCCCAAAAGTAACCAAAAGGCTCTTGCCCCAACACTCGGCACCTCGCCTAGGCTCGGTGTGCCCGTAATCCGACAGTGATTTGGGGGGCCGCCTAAGATCAAAATCAAAAGCCAGATCAAAAGCAGATCAATAGCAGATCAAAAGCAGGCGGATATCTGACTGCTGTATGGAGATCAAACTGTGGGAGGGAGCTTGCTCCCGATAGCAGTGAAGCAGGCACAGATGCATCAACTGACAGACCGCTATCGGGAGCAAGCTCCCTCCCACATTTAACCGAGATCGACAGTAAAATACCGGCCACTCTGGGCTGAGGAATCAACCAGCTCTGCTTTTGATCTACACCACTCAGGTCGGCTATCAGGCCGCCGTGCCCTTGCTCTTGCTCTTGCTCTTGCTCTTGATCTGGGGCGAAGGCCTTTTGCTTACTTTTGGGCCTTTCCAAAAGTGAGCCGCTGTAAGAGCGGAACCATAAGCCGCCGTTACCTAAATAACGGATATGTACACCGCACTACCTACCTCCCCCAGGCCGCAACAACTGCATCTGCTGCCGATAATCATCCGTCACCTGCCGCGCCTGCCCACTACTGGTAATCACCCTGGGCGTAATCAACACAATCAACTCCGTCCGATCTTTCGACTTACTGGTACTCCCAAACAACCAGCGCAACCCCGGGATCTTTCCCAGATACGGTACGGCACTGACACTCTCCCCGTTGTCCTGCTTGATCAACCCTCCCAGCAACACCGTCTGCCCACTCTGCACCGCCACCTGCGTCGACACCGAACGCGTCGAGATACGCGGATTCGCCGGGGTATCGCTAGTACCACTCTGACTCTCGGCATCACTGACCTGCTGCTGGATATCCATGTATACCAACCCCCCCGGATTGATCCGCGGCACCACATCCAGGATCACCCCGGTCTGCACATACTCGACACTGCTCAACGTGGTATCGGCATCCCCGGTGTTGACGGTGGTCTGGCTGATGGGAATGTTGTCCCCCACCTGAATCTGCGCCGGCTGGTTGTTCATCACCACCAGCGACGGCGCCGAGAGCACCTGGGTGCGTCCATTGGTTTCCAGCGCATGCAACGCCACCTGCAGATTCGAACTGACAAATGAGTAGAACAACGAGTCCGTCGCCCCCAGCCCTGCCCCGCCACCGCCCAGCGCACCCTGGCTGCCGGAGGCATTGGCCACCGTGGTGCTGCCGGAATTGCCCGCCAGCCGCCCTAGATACCACTGCACACCCAGGTCCAGTTCACCGGTGAGCTTGACCTCAAGAATCCGTGTCTCGATCTGCACTTGCAGGGGCGGATTGTCGAGACGCTTGATCGCCGCTTCGATCTCTTTCCACTGCGCGGGACGGGTGCGCACCAACAGTTGGTTGCTGCTCTTTTGTGCGGTGATACGGGTACCCGCCTCCAGCGCGTTGGTGGGCGCGATCATCTTTTCCTCCGGCTCCGGTTCTTCGGCAGCGGGCGGGTTGTTCTGCAAGCCACCCGTATTGAGTGACGACAGGGTTGTCGTGCGCAGGCCAGGCGCAACCTTGGCCGGCGTGTCGTCCTTGATCGCGCCGGTGCCGTAGATCTGCCGCAGGTACTTGGCCAGGTCGGCGGCCTTCATGTTGCGCACGTCGTAGACGTACATCTGTGGCTCGTTGCCGCCGCCTTCGTCGATGGTGCGGATCCAGTCGCCGACTTCGCTGAGGTACTGGGGCTGGGAAGAAATCGCTACCACCGAGTTGGTCCGTTCAATCGGCAGAAAGCGCAGCATGCCCGCCAGGGGCATGCCGCTGTCCGGGCCGAACAGGCTTTGCAGCTGAGGCATCAGCTCGGCCACCGACGCGCGTTGCAGGCCGAACACGCCCACCGACATGCCCTTGAGCCAGTCCACGTCGAAGGTGTCGATGGTGTCCTGGTAGTTGGCCAGTTCATCCGGCGTACCGGCCAGGCTCAGCACATTGCGCGCCGGGTCGACCAGCAGAAACGCATTCTCGCGGGCGAAGGGCTTGAGCAGTTTCTGCATCTCGGTGGCGGAGATGTAGCGCAGCGGAAACAGCCGCGCCGACAAGCCGTTGGAAGGTTGCGCCACGCTCATCTGCGGCACCAGCTTGCCCGCCACCGCCTGGCTGGCCGGCAGGATCACGTAGCGGTCACCCTGCTTGATCATCGCGTTGTCGGTCCAGGACAGCAGGGTTTCGAGGATCGACAAGGCCTGCTGCTTGTCCACCGGCCTGGAGGTGGAAAAGCTGACGTTGCCCTTCACGCCCTGGGCGATGCTGTAGTTTTCGTGCAGCAGGTCGCCCATCACGCTGTTGATCACCGCTTCGATGGGTTGGTCGGCGAAGTTGAACACGATGTCGCCGCCTTCTGCCTTCACACCCGGCGCGGTCGCCGGCGGACGCACGAACTGCTGGTTGCCCCGCATCAACTGGCGCTGCGCGGGGGGCTTGACCAAGGGCTGGGCAACTTCCACTGGGGGCGCCTCGCCGGGCGGGCGTTGCGAGCCAGTGCCCTGCATGGCCTCATGCAGAAGCTCATCATCCGGTTCGAGACGGTCGGGGAAGCTGCCACAGCCGCCCAGGGCAAGGGCGGTGGCCAGGCATAACGTGGAGGTGCGCATGTCGATCAAGGGAGGGGCTCACGGGGCAAAGTAAGGGGGGGTCGCTTGGACGGTGGCGGCAAGCGCTTGGCGTAGAAGCTCAAGGTCTGGGTGCGGCCGTCCAGGCTGAAACGGGCGGATTGCGGAGTGAGGTGTTCCAGGCGCCAGCCGTTGGGCAGGGTCTGGCCCAGGCGCACGGTCAGCAGCGGGCCGTCGACCTGCTTGAGCATGGCCATCTGCAGGTTGCCGGTGATCATGATGCCGCTGAGGGTCAGATGGGCCAGGCTGCTGACCTGTGCCTTGCCCACCACACGATCCGGGCTGCGATCCGGGCTGAACAGCGGCGCTTGCCACGTCGCGGCCAGGTTGTCCAACGGCACACTGGGCAGCCCTTGTACTCGAGGAGTGGGATGGGCGCGCACAGGCGCTTCGGGCAGCCATTGCGGTTCATCACCGAGGCTGCTGAGGATCACCGCCATCAACACGCCCAGCAACCCCGACAGGCCGAGCAAGCCCCACTCCACGGGGCGCAACCGGCTCATCATGGCGTCACCCGCGACGGTTGCAGGTAGCCGCGCACCAGCAAGTGCACCACCAGCTTGCCCGCACCACCACTGGCCGGCGCCTGCTGACTGCGGCGGATGCGCAGCTCATCCACAAACAGGAACGGCGGCTGGTACTCCAGCTCATGCAGCAGCGCTTCCAGGGGTTCGATGGCGCAATCGAGTGTCAGGCTGACCTTGACCTGGCGATAAGGCTCGCCATCGTCCTGCTCCGCGGTGATGGGCTTGCGCTGGGTCAGGCTGCACCCGCCGCCGAGGTTGGCGTGGCTATTGATCAGGTCAGCGAGGCGCTGCATCAGATCGGCGGCGACCACGTCCGGGTCGTCCCCCGGCAGCAGGCTGGTGCTGCTGGCGGGGTCCTGGCGGGCTTGCTCAAGCTGTTGGCGTAACGCATCGCGTTGGCGCAACACACCAGCATAACGTTGCTGTTGCTCGCGCAGTTGTTCGGCCTGTTCGCCCATGTCACGCAAGGGGCCGGCAAACCAGCTGTCGACCAACAGCCAGTAGGCCGCGCCGACCACCACGGCCAGTAGCAGCAAGGCCGCGCCGCGACGTTCACGGGGTGTGAGGGGTCGGCGCATCGGCGGTCTCCTGGCGTAGGTGGGCGCGCAAGGCAAACTGGTCCTTGCCGGTGCGCGCATCGGGCTGGATCACCCCTTCGAACTGGGCGTTTTCCAGGCTGCGGCAGCCCTTGATGCGGGTGATCAGCGCACTGGCCTTGGCACTCTGGCCGGAGATGGAAATTTCACCATCCTTCACGTCCAGTTGATCCAGCCAGGTGTCGGCGGGCAGGCAGGTGGTCAGGTCGTTGAGCAGCGCCGCCAGTGGCGGTTGCGCCAGTTTGCGCCGGGTGAGGTACTGCGCGGCGCCGCGGGTATTGAGCAGTTGCTGGCGCAGCGCGTGCACCTCGGCGACCTCGGCTTTTTGCCGTTGGACGCTGGCGTGCATCACGTCGATAACGCGCTGGCGGTCGTTGAGCCAGAGCAGCATCGCCGCGATCAGCAACGCCCCGCACAGCCACGGCAGGCTGCGTTGCAGGCCCATGCCGGTGGGCCGCTGCGGGCGCAGTGGCGCGGGCAGCAGATCAACGCCGAGGTCGGCCGCATCCACGCGGTGGGGATGCAGGCCGAGGGTGGCACAGTCGGCAAGGATCCGGTCCAGGCGCTCGCGCAGGATCGCCACCACTGTCACCTCAAGGTGGGTGGGCGTGCGCCGCTCCTGACGCGCCACAAAGTAGAGCTGGTCCGCCTCGAATGGCGTGTAGCGGTCCAGCTCATAACCGACCACGGCGCTGAGGTTGCGCGCGGCCGCCAGGGGCAGTTGTACGGTTTGCACCAGCACAGCGTCGGCGCCGAGCATCAGCACCTGGCGCGTGCTGGCTGCTGCGACCGGCGCGCTCAATGGCCAGTGATGGATCTGCTCGGGCGGCTCTTGCCACGCCAGCCACGCAGGTACACAGGCGCGCAACTCCGCGATCCATGCCTGCCAACCCTGTTGCAGCAGGCTGCCGCGCCAGTGCCGGGCGATGGGTTCCAGTCGATTCATTCTTGCCAACGCAACACCCGGTAGGGTTGTGCGCTGTCCTCCGATGGGCTCAATAAAACGGTGACTTGCAGCCGCGCCTGATAACCGCCGGGCCGCTCGGCGCGGCTGTCCACCACCAGCACTTCGCCGGGGTCCACGCCTTCGGCGTCCTGGCGCGGCAGGTTCAGCGCCTTGCGCATCAGCGGGCTGGCGAAGGCGGGATCGGGGCGGTCCAGGTCGCTCCACAAGGTGATTTCGGGCAGCAAGCGGCTGTAGAGGGTTTGCGTCATGCCGGGCAACTGGCGTACTTCTTCCAGCACCCGCAACGGCGCCAGGCCCTGGTTGCGTCGTGCTTCGAGGGCCGTGGCCAGTTGCCTGGCCTGGGCCGGCGTAGCGCCACAGGCCAGGGCCAGGCGCGTGAAGTCCTGGGCATCAGCGTTGATCAGGTAGAGCTTGCCGCGCTCGCTGCGCAGGCTCACGTGCAAGATGGCGTCGTCAAAGCTCAGGGGGATATCGCGGCCATCGGCAACCCAGTGCCGCTCGGCCATGACCAGCGCGATGCCGGCTTCGGCGGCCAATACGGTCTGGGTGTGCTGGCGCAGCCACAGGGCCTGGCGGCTTTCCAGCTGTACCCAGCCAGCCAGGCCGCCGAGCAACACGCTGAGCAGCGCCAGTACCCACAGCACCAGCAGCAACGCTGCACCGCGTTGGCGCCTCATTCTTCAACGCTTCCGCTGGACAGGTTCAGGCGCAGGGCAATCACCTGGGTGACCCAGGGCACCGGCCCCTCCACGCTGGCAGCGATACGCACGGCCGAAGGCAAGCGCCTGGGCCAGGGCCATTCACTCACCCAGCCGGTGGGTTGGCCCAGCGGCGACTCACCGCGATAGCTGAACTGCAACGCCTCGATGTTGTTCAGCAGCACCTGGGGTTCACGTTGAGAAAACCGCACCTGCAACGCCTGTTCGACCCGTTGCAGGCTGAACCGATGGATCCCGCCACCGAGCACGCCGGGCAAGGTCGAGACGAACTCCAGGCGCTGCGCCGTGCCGACAAAGAAACCATCGCCCTCGCCCACCGCCAGCGGCAACGCTTCGCTGATCGCCGTGCGCAAGAACTGTTGGGCGGCACGCACTTCATCCAGGTTCACTGTGTATGCCTGGGCCTTGGACACGGCACGATTGGCCCCCAGCAATGCACCGCCGACCAGCACCAGCAACACGCCGAGCAAGCTGAGCACCACAAGGATTTCCAGCAAGGTGAAGCCCTGTTCACGGCGCTTCACAGGCGCGCCTTCAAGGTGCTGAAGCGGGCCTGGTGCGAGCCTTCGCTGAGGACCAGGTCGAGGCGCACAATCCGTGCCTGCTGCCGGGTGCTGGTCAACTGCCAGTGGATGCCGTCGAGTTCGCCCTGACTGACACCGTTGCTCAAGCGCCCCGCCGCTTCCTGGTCGAAAATCGTCAGCGCCGCGTGGGTCAACCGGTCGCTGTGGGCCACTTGGGACAACGAGCGCGCACTCTGGCCAAACGCAACCAGCAGCACCGTGCTGCACACCGCCATCAGCGTGAGGGCGGCGAGCATTTCCAGCAGGGTGAAACCGGCCTGGCGCTTCATGGCAGCGCCTTGGATTGCACGCTGCCGGTGAGCCAGCCGATATCGATACGCCAATGCCGGGCGCCGCTGGCCACCAGAAGATTGCCGCCGGTGGAGCTGCCGTCGGGGTAGAACTCGACGCCAGGGCCGATCTGTTCGGCAGTGTGCAGCGTGACATGCAACCGCGACGGCCACCGTTGCAACGCACGCCCCGGCGCCTGGAACGTACGGTCGCTCAGATCGAATACGGTACGCGCAGGCTGCCCGCTGACAATCGCTCCCGCCCGCGTGGTACGCAGCGCCTCCACCATCTGCCCCACCGCACGGCGTTCCTGCGCCACCTGCAAGCCCTGGCGCACGCCCAGCCCCAGCACGCTGGCAGCCAGGCCGATCAGCAGGATCACCACCAGCATTTCCAGCAGAGTGAAGCCGCGCTGCAACATGGCGGCCCTACTCCCAATTGCCCAGGTCGGCGCTGTAGCCTTCGCCGCCCGGCTGGCCGTCCTGGCCATAGAAGATCAGATCGAACGCGCCGTGTTCGCCGGGAAAGCGATAACCGAAGGCGTGTCCGAACGGGTCCTTGAGGTCCGACGGCTTGGCATAGCCACCGGGCCTGTCCACCAACTGTTGCAGGCTGGTGGGCGGTGCCCCGACGTCGAGGGCGTAGCTGTCGATCTTCATGCTCAGGCTGGCCAACTGGGCCTTGCCCGCACCGTACTTGCCCTTGTCCACATTGCCGCCGACCTGGCGCACGACGATGGTGGCGACGATGCCCAGCAGCACGATCACCGCGAGCATTTCCAACAGGGTGAAACCGCCTTGGCGGCGTGGTTTTCTCATGGGGTCAGCTCCTTTATAGATTGCTGGTCAGGCTCATCAGCGGCAGCATGATCGCCAGCATGATCACCGCCACCAGCACCGCCATGACCACTGTCAGGGACGGCACCAGCGCGGCCAGCAGGCGGTCGATGCCGCGCTTGGCTTCGACGTCGAAGATGTCGGCCACCTTGAGCAACATGCCGTCGAGTTCGCCGGCCTGTTCGCCGACTTCAATCATTTGCAGGGCCAGTTCGGGCAACAGCGGCTGGCTGCCGAACGCGCTGGCGAGGGTGCCGCCGCCTTTTACCGATTCCGCCGCACGCCCGACCTGCGCCTGTAAAGCGTGGTTGGTGCAGACTTGCCGCGCAATCACCAAGGCCTGCAGCAACGCCACGCCATTGCTCAGCAGCGTGCCGAGGGTGCGTGCCAGACGCGCCGCCTCGACGCGTTGCAGCAACGGGCCGACCACGCGAATACCGAGCAGCCGCCGGTCGCAATGCTCGCGAAACAGCGGATCGCGCAAGCGCGCGGCCCCCAACCAGACGATCACGATCAACCCGGCCAACAGCGCCAGGCCATAGGCGCCGAGAAACGTTCCAAGGGCCAGGATCACCTCGGTGATCAGTGGAATCGGCACGCCCAGGTCCTGGAAGATCGGCACGAACTGCGGCACCACATACGCCAGCAGCAACGCCAGGGATCCCAGCACGCCCACCACCAGGAACGCCGGATAGATCAGCGCATTGATCACTTCGCCACGCAGCAATTGGCTGCGTTCCAGGTAATCACTGAGTTGGCGCAGGGTTCCTTCCAGCGCGCCACCGGCCTCACCGGCGCGCACCATGCTCAGGTACAACGGCGAGAACGCCGCACCCTCTTCCTCCAGCGCGGCGGACAATGGCTTGCCGGCCTTGACGCGGTCGCGCAGGCGCTCGATCAGCGCACGTACCTGGGGTGGGCCGGGCTGCTTGAGTAGCAGGCTTAACGAGCGCTCAAGCGGCTGGCCCGCTCCCAGCAGCGTCGCCAATTGCTGGGTAAAACTCACCAACGCCTGGCCCTTCAACGGCCTGTGTGCCGTGCGCAGGCCAAGGCTGCCGGCCGGTTCGATGTGCAACAGCAGCCACCCGCGCTTGTGCAGCGCCGCCACCGCAGCGGTTTGATCGGTGGCCTCAAACGTACCGTTCTGCGGCGTGCCCTGGCTGTCCAGGGCGCGGTATCTGAACAGGCTCACGCGTCCTCTCCACGGGTCACGCGCAGCACTTCTTCCAGCGAAGTAATCCCCGCCAGTGCCTGGCGCAAACCTTCTTCATACAAGGTACGCAAACCGGCGCGGCGCGCGGCCTGCTCCAAGGTCGAGGCATCGGCGTGGCGCATCAGCAGGCTGCGCAGTTCGTCGTTCATCACCAGCAGTTCGGTGAGGGCGCTGCGGCCGTGATAGGCGCCGCGATAGAGCAGGATCGGGCGTTGTTCGGTGAGGCGATCCAGGCCGTGTTCGGCGATCAGTTCGGGCGGCGCTTCGAAAGCGACACGCGTGGCCGGGTCCAGGCGCCGCACCAGGCGCTGGGCGAGGATGCCGCTGACGGTCGAGGCGATCAGGTAGCTTTCCACGCCCATGTCCAGCAGCCGCGTGATGCTCGCGGCGGCGCTGTTGGTGTGCAGGGTGGAGAGCACCAGGTGCCCGGTAAGGGAAGATTGGATGGCGATGCGGCAGGTTTCCAGGTCGCGGATCTCGCCGATCATGATCACGTCCGGGTCCTGGCGCACGATGGAGCGCAACGCCCCGGCGAAGTCCAGGCCGATGGCGGGCTTGACCTGGATCTGGTTGATGCCTTCGAGCTGGTACTCCACCGGGTCTTCCACGGTGATAATCTTGCGCTCGGCGGTGTTGAGCCGCGACAGCGCGGTGTAGAGCGTGGTGGTCTTGCCGGAGCCGGTGGGCCCGGTGACCAGCAGGATGCCGTGGGGCCGTTCCAGCAGGTCGAGGAAGGCGGCCAGCCGCTGGCCGTCGAAGCCCAGGCTGGGAAAGTCGAACTGCACGGTTTGCCGGTCCAGCAGGCGCAGCACCACCGACTCGCCGAAACTGGTGGGCACCGTGGACACCCGCAGGTCCAGTTCCTTGCCCTGGATACGCAGCATGATGCGCCCGTCCTGCGGCAACCGGCGCTCGGCGATGTCCAGCCGCGCCATGATCTTCACCCGCGAAATCACCGCCGCCGAGGAACTGGCCGGCGGCGCTTCGGCGTCATGCAGCACACCGTCGATGCGGTAGCGCACCTTGAGTTGGTGTTCGAAGGGTTCGATGTGGATGTCCGAAGCACGTTGCTCCACGGCGCGTTGCAGGATCAGGTTGACCAGGCGGATCACCGGCGCTTCGGAGGCCAGGTCCTTGAGGTGTTCGATATCGTCCTGGGCGCCGCCCTGTTCATCGAGGTTTTCGATCAGCGTGCCCATGGCCGAACGGCCCTGGCCGTAGTAGCGCTCGATCAGTGTATCGACCTCAGTGCGCGGACCGATGGCCAGCCACACCGGCACCTGGCATGCATAGGCCAGGGCCTGGAACGGATAGCGCAGCGCCGGGTTGGCGGCCAGCACGCGCAGGCCACCCTGGGTCCAGCCCATGGGCGCGACCTGGTAATGGCGCATGAAGCGTTCAGTCAGGGCAGGCAAGGGATCGAGCAACGGCGGCGCGGCGTCCGCCAGCAACAGCGGCGCACCGAGCAACGCCGCCCAGGCGCGGGCCAGTTCGATATCGGAAACCAGGCCCAGGCGGGTCAGCAGGCTTAGCAGGTCATCCGACGGCAAGCGCCGGGCGCGCTCCAGGTCTACCGTTTTCAGCCCAGCATGCTGCATCAACCACTCACACACCTGGTCGGTGTGCGGGATCTGCATCTGGCAGGCATCGATAGGCGCTGACGACATAAGGTTGAGGTATCTAGTATTACGAGAAAGTATGGCTATTTGGAACTACTTAAACATGCCATTAGTTAGCCATAACCCAAGCGAGAGCAAGCCGGGGTTATCGACTGGAAGTTATAGCGCTAGTTCCTGAAAGAGGGGAATAAAATAAACACAATGACCAAGAACCCCGTGACAGAGCCTTAGCAGCTAATAGCCACTACTTCGCTAGTTGCAATTAGCCACTTGTGCGCTTTGCCACAATTAAACGGCAGCCCAATAAATTCACAGGACTTACTTCACCTGCGACGCGGAGCACACTCGCACTTTCGAGTGGCCGTTCACCAGGATTATCGAGCGTTGAAATGTGGGAGCGCGCTGATTGGATTGCGTGACTGTTTTTGGGGCTGCTTCGCAGCCCAACGCGGGGCAAGCCCGCTCGCCACAGCATGCCGGCTACACAGAACGAAAACCGTAGCCACGATGCGAAGCGAGTCGGTCTTGATCTTGATCAGGCCTTGGCCCGAGTGCTTTTTTCAACCAGGCACATCGGCGTGCCGGCGACCGGCTCTTGCATCACCTGCACCTGCACCTCAAATACCCGCCGCATCAACTCGGCACTGACCACCTCCGCCGGTGTGCCATCAGCGACCAGTTTGCCGCCGTGCATCACCGCCAGGTGATCGGCATAACGGCAGGCCTGGTTGATGTCATGCAGCACGGTGATCACGGTTTTACCCTCGGCAGCCAGTTCGCCCATCAGGTCGAGCAGTTCGACCTGATGGCTGATGTCGAGGTAAGTGGTGGGTTCATCCAGCAGCACCACCGGCGCATTCTGCGCCAACACCATCGCCAGCCAGGCACGCTGGCGCTGGCCGCCGGACAGGTCCGCCAGGGCGCGATCAGCCAGCACGTCCAGTTCCAGGCGCTGCATGGCTTGACTCACGTGAGCTTGATCACTGCCGCTCAGGCGTCCCCACAGCGAGTTATGCGGGCTGCGGCCATAGGCAACCAACTGGCGCACGCTGACGCCTTCCGGCACCGGCAACACTTGCGGCAAGAATGCGATGTGCCGGGCCAACTGGCGGGCAGACAGGCTGGCATAGGCCTGGCCATCCAGGGTCAGCTCGCCCTGAGTCGGCTTGAGGATGCGCGCGAAGGCCTTGAGCAAGGTGGACTTGCCGCAGCCATTGGGGCCGATCAACGCGGTGACCTTGCCGGCGGGCGGTGCAAAGGACAGACCTTGCACGATACGGGTGGCGCCGTAGCCGATGTCCAGCTCACGTGCCTGGAGAATACTCATGTCATCAACCCCTGAACCGTGCCAGCAACCAAAGAAAATACGGCGCGCCGATCACCGCCGTAAGCACCCCGGCGGGGATTTCGCTGGGCGCGATCAGCGTGCGCCCCAGCGTATCGGCGAGCACCAGCAGCAACGCACCGATCAGCATCGCCGCCGGCAGCAGGTACTGGTGATGCCCGCCCACCAGCCGGCGCGCCATGTGCGGCGCGACCAGGCCGATAAAGCCAATCGGACCGATCACCCCCACGCCCAGGCTGGTGAGCAACACCGCGCAGGCCATCGCCGACCAACGCGTACGGCTCAGCGCGGTGCCCAGGCTGTGGGCCGCCTCATCGCCCAAGGCGATCAGGTTGAGCGGCTTGGTCAGGCACAGGCCCACGGGGATCAATACGAGGAACGGCAACACCATCGCCACATGGTGCCAGTTGCGGCTCCACAGGCTGCCGGTCAGCGCGAGCAGCGCGGTGTTGATATCCAAGGGGTGAGAGAGAATCAGAAACTCGGTGACACTGGACAAGGTCACCGCAATCGCCACCCCGGACAACGCAAAGCGCACCCCGGAAAAACTCACGCCGGTGTTGTACAGCGCCAATAACAGCGCACCACCCGCCCCGCCCAGGCAAGCCACCAGCGGCAGCCACGTAATCGGCAGGTGTGGCCAACTGATGATCGCCACGGTCAGCGCGAGCCCGGCGCCTTGGGTTACGCCGAGGATCTCCGGCGAGGCCAGCGGATTACGGATCACGCCCTGCACAATCGCCCCGGCCAGGCCGAAGGCCGCACCGGCAAGAATCGCGATCAGGCTGCGCGGCAGGCGGTGGTTCCACACTTCGAAGTCAAGAACGTCGTGGGCCAGCAGGCGTTCGAAAACGGTTTGCGGCGTAAGCCACAGGGTGCCGGCGCTGAGGCTGACAAGGGTTGCCAGCAGCAACAACCCGAGCAGCAGCCACAAGCGCAGTCGTGGGCGGATCATAGGGCGCGCCTGGCAAGAAAGAGGAAAAACGGCGCGCCGATCAGCGCGGTGACCACCCCCGCCGGCGTTTCCACCGGGAAGGCAACGGCGCGGCTGAGCAGGTCGGCCCCCAGCACGATCACCGCGCCCAATGTGGCGCTCAGCGGGATCAGCCAGCGGTAGTCATTGCCCAGAAACTGACGCAGGATATTCGGCGCGATCAGCCCGACAAACCCGATCGGCCCCACCGCACACACGCTGGCGCCCACCAGCAGCAAACTGGCGACAAACACCTGCAGCCGCAGGCTGGCGATGCCGACGCCCAGCGAGCGTGCGGCGTCTTCGCCAAGGTTGATCAGGTTCAGGCGCGGCGCACACCAGAGTGCCCACAGGCCGCCGATCAAGGTGCATGGCCAGAGCAGTTGCACCTGCGCAGCGCCGACATTGGCCAGTGAACCGGCCAGCCAGTTGAGCACGCTTTGCGCCTGGGCCTCGACCAGGATCACTGTGAGCCGGGTCAACGCGGCGCACAACGCCGCCACGGCCACGCCAGCCAAAACCAGACGGCCCTGGGCCGTGGTCGGCGACCAGGCACCGCCCAGGCTGAACACGGTGAACCAGGCCAGCGCGCCGCCCAGGCAGGTCATCAACAGCGCACCGCCGGCAAAGGGCGGCGCGACCAGGCCGGTGGAAAACAGGGCCAGTCCCAGCGCGGCGCCCGCCGTCACGCCAAACAGCGACGGCGAGGCCAGGCGGTTGCGCGTAATGCCCTGCATCAGCGCCCCCGCGAGGCCCAGGCAGGCACCGACCAACGCGGCACACACGGCCCGTGGCACACGCAACTGGGCGACGATATAGGCCATGTTGCCGCCGACGCGGCCCTGGTGAACCAGGCCATTCCACGCATCCGTCGCTGTCAGGGTAAATGGCGACCAGCTGTACAGCGACAGCCAGAACAACCCGGCACCCGACAGCAGAATGCCAACGGCGGCGAAACTGCGTTGCACGGTTATTGGCTCAATACGGCTTTACCGCCCTTGAGAATCGCCAGCGCATCCTCGGCGATCTGCTCCGACGCCAGCACGCCACGGTTGCGCGCCCAGCTGTCGCCATCCACTTCGGCCACATGCTTATTGCGCACGGCGCCGAGCACTTGCCACAACGGCTGCTTGCTCCAGCTGTCGACGATGCTGGGGCGACGGTAATGACCGACCAGCAACCAACCCGGGTCGAGGGCCAGCAACTGTTCCAGGCTGACGAACTCGGTGGGCGCGGCGTTGGCGCGTACCGATGGTACTTTCAGGCCGATGGCCTCAAGCACGCTGCCGGCGTAGGAGTCCGGGCCATGCACGGAGAAGCTGTCCTCACGCGCCACACCGAACAACACGCTGGCGCCGGCCGGGATCTGTTGCGCAATGGCCTTGAGGTTTTCACGGTTCTTCTGGATGCGCGCCTCCATCTGCGCGCTCTTGCCGAGGGCCTTGCCAATCAGTTCGGCGGATTTGAGGCTGCCCTGGTAATCCTCGCCACGGGACGGCAGCAGCAAGGTCGGCGCGATGCTCGCCAGGTCGCTGTACAGCGCCTGGTGGCGATTGAGGTCGGCCACGATCAGATCGGGCTTGAGCCGGGCGATCTCCTCGATGCTCGGCTGCGAGCGCAGGCCCACCGACTGCCATTGGCCGATGGCCTGGCGTACGCGGGGCAACACGCGGTTGGCATCGCCATCATCGGCGGCGCCGACCGGGGTGACGTCAACGGCGGCCAGGCTGTCGAGAAAGGAAAACTCCAGCACCACCACGCGCTTGGGGGCATCGGGCAGATGCACGGCGTGCTGGCCGTCGTTGAGGTCGATGGGGGCGGCGCTCAGCAGGCTGGACGAGAACGCCAGGACACAGGCGGCCAGGGTGGGGATGGAACGCAGCATTCGCATGACAAGGACCTCGGCGTTAAAACACCCCGGCTAGGCAGGCCGGGGAAAACGGCGGGTACTATTCCATATCGGCGCGGCGTGATCAAAAAACATTCTCATTTATAACCTGCACAGCCCAGTGTCAGAAGTCGACGGTGGCCGACAGCAGGTAGGTGCGCGGTGTCGACAGGGTCAGCCCCGGCTCGCTGTCATCCGATGCACCGGCCGAGCTCCAGTAGCGTTTATCGGCGACGTTCTCCACATTCGCCCGCAGGGTGATGTGCTTGTCATCCACCTTGAAGCCATAGCGTGCGCCGACGTCGAGGCGGTTCCAGGCGTCGATTTCCTTGACATTGGACTGGTCCAGGTACTGCGAGCTGGAGTAGATGCCACGGCTGGTCAACGTCAGGCCTTCCAGGCCCGGCACGTCCCATTCGGCGCCGAGGTTGACGTTGTACTTGGGCGTGGCCGGCGCACGGTTGCCGTCCCAGGTGCCATTGGTGGTGTCTTTGAGTTTGCTGTCGATGTACATCACCCCGCCCAGCAGGCGGAAGCCCTTGAGCGGTTCGCCGAACACGCTCAATTCCACACCGGCATTCTCGCGCTTGCCGTTGGGGCCAAACAGCCGCGTGGTCGCATTGGTTTCATAGGCCGGTTGCTTGATGCGGAACACGGCGGCGGTCACCGCGAAGGCACCGGCATCGTACTTGGCGCCCACTTCCACCTGGCGGCTGATGAACGGCGGGAAGATCTCGTCTTCGTTTCTCGAGGTCGACGGCGCGATCTTGCCCTGGCTCAGGCCCTCCATGTAGTTGGCGTACAGCGACAACTTGTCGGTGGCCTTGAACAGGATGCCGCCCGACGGCGATACCTTTTCTTCGTCATAGGCGGTGTCGCCTTTGATCCCGTCGCTCCAGTCAGTCACCTTGACCCGCTGCCAGCGCGCACCGAGGGTGAGCAACAGACGGTCGTCGAAAAAACCCAGGGTGTCGGACAAGGCCACGCCGCTGAATTTGTTTTCGGTGTAGACCTTGGGATCGAAGCGCGTCGGCCGTGACGGCGTCGGCGACTGCACAGGGTTGTAGAGATTGCTCGACGGCGCCGTATACCGCGCACCGCCGTTGGTGAAGTCCATGTCGAAGTAGCTGGCGGCCAGGTTGACCTCATGGCTCACCGGCCCGGTATGGAACCAGTTGCGCACGCCAGCGGTGTAGGTGCGCACGTTTTCATCGCGGGTGAAATCCCGCGGCTGCACGCTGAAATCGCCGGCCGCATTGGTCACCGAAACCGCGTGGCGCAGGAAGTCGTGGTTGCTTTTGCGCGCGCCCACGCCACCGTAGAGCATCACGTTGTCACTGAGGTCGTACTCGGCGTTGACCGTACCAAAGGTGTCATTGGTGCGAGCCTTGCTCCACGACTGCGCATAGTTGCGGCGCACATCGCTGGCACTCGGCACCGGCGCAGCGGCCGCCACCTGCACGCGCTCCTGGGGGGCATCGGTGTCGCGCTCGGTGTGGCCGATATCGGTGGAAAGGCGCAGGCGCTCGCCGCGAAAATCCAGGCCCAGCACGGCCATTTCGCGGTCGACGCTCTGGTGGTCCCAGGCGGTGTCGCCGGATTGCTTCACGCCATTGAAGCGAATGCCGTACTGGTTGTCCTCGCCAAAGCGTCGGCCAATGTCGACCGCACCGCCGGCCTGGCTGTCGGACGCCCAGTTGCCGGTAAACGAGTTGATGTCCTTGTCGGTGGCGCGCTTGGGCACCACGTTGATCCCGCCGCCCACGCTGCCACGCGGCGAGATGCCGTTGATCAACTGGCTCGGGCCTTTGAGGATGTCGACGCGGTCGGCCATTTCCATGTCGATGGTGTACGTCGGCAGCACGCCGTACAAGCCGTTGTAGGCCACGTCACTGTTGAACAGGCTGAACCCGCGAATGGTGAATTGCTCGTAGCGCCCACCGGCCGGGTTGGTGGCGCGCACCGAGGGGTCGGCGGCGATCAGGTCGCCGAGGGTGCGTGCCTGCTGGTTTTTCACCGCCTCCTGGGTGTAGGTGGTGATGCTGAACGGAGTCTCCATGAAATCCCGCGTGCCCAGCAAGCCCTGCGCCGTGCGGCGCGCCACCTGGCCACCGGCGTAGGTGTCGCCGTCGTACAGGCCGGTGGTGCCAAGGATCGACGTGGGCGCCAGTTCCAGGCTGCTGCCCTCCGGCACCGGCACCAGCATGTAGGCCTGCTCGCCCATGGCTTGCAGTTGCAGGCCGGAACCTTGCAGCAGGCGGGCAAAGCCCTCCTCCACGCCGTATTCGCCGGACAAGCCAGTGCTGCTGCGCCCGCTGACCAGCGCCGGGTCCACCGACAGGTTGACCCCCGACAGCCCCGCAAAACGCGTCAGCGCCGCACTCAGGCTGCCCGCCGGCACTTGGTAGCTGCGCCGGGCGGCGGTGTCTTCGGCGTAGCTGACGGCGGCGAAAAACGGGCTGGCGCTGAGGCTCAGCATCAGGCTCAGTTTGAGCAAGGGGCGGACTGCGGGCATTGGCGGAAGCTCTCGATATTGTTCACTTGCCTGGAATGACAGGCGAGGTGAAAAAAAGGGACAGGCTTCAGCCAATTTTTTTCGCTTACCACACTGCGATCGTTGAATCCGTCCTTGGCTCCGTTCCACCGCACAATACACCACTGACCGGATCACGCAGGATGATCTGGCCACGCCCGTAGTCGGTGAGGTCGCTGGCGATCTGCACCTGGTGCCCGCGCCGCGCCAGGGCATTGGCCAGGTCACTAGAGGCACCGTGTTCGATGCCGACCTTCATGTCGCCCAGCCATTGCCAGCGCGGCGCGTCCAGGGCCGCTTGCGGGTTGAGGCCGAAGTCCACCAGGTTCATCACCATCTGCACATGGCCCTGGGGTTGCATGTAGCCGCCCATCACGCCGAATGGCCCGAGGGCCTGCCCGTCCTTGGTGAGGAAGCCGGGAATAATGGTGTGGAAGGTTTTCTTGCCCGGTGCCAGGCAGTTGGCGTGGCTCGGGTCGAGGCTGAATTCCTGCCCACGGTTCTGCAGGGCGATGCCGCTGTCGGGCAGCACCACGCCGGAGCCGAAGCCGTGGTAGTTGCTCTGGATGAACGAGACCATATTGCCCTCGGCATCTGCCGTGGCCAGGTACACCGTGCCGCTGGCATGGGGGTCGCCGGGCTTGGGCGGCTGCGCCTGTTCGCCGATCTGCCCACGGCGGCGGGTGCTGTAGGCATCGCTGAGCAGGTCGGCGACGGCCACGCGCATGTGCAACGGGTCGGTGATGTGGTGCAGGCCGTCGCTGTAGGCGAGTTTCATCGCCTCCAACTGGCGGTGCCAGGTCTGCTGGCTGTCGCGGTGATCGAAGCTGAAGCCTTCAAGGATTTTCAACGCCATCAGCGCCACCAGGCCCTGGCCGCTGGGCGGGATTTCCCAGACGTCCACCCCTCGGTAGTTGACGTGGATAGGGTCCACCCATTGGGCGCGATAATCCTGGAGGTCGCTGGCGCGCAGGTAACCGCCACTGGCCTTGGAATGCACATCCAGGCGTTCGGCCAGGGCACCGCGATACAAGCTTTCGCAACGGGTAGCGGCGAGTTCTTCCAAGGTACGTGCCTGGGCCGGGTTGCGGAATATCTCACCCGCCCGTGGTGCGCGGCCTTCGATGAGGAACGTGTCGAACCAGGCGTCCAGGGCCGGGTCACGATGGGGGCTGAATTCATCCAGCGCGGCCTGCCAGAGCTGGGCGATCACCGGCGACAACGGGAAGCCGTCACGCGCCAGGCTGATGGCGGGCTGCAGCAACTCGGCAAACGGCAACTTGCCGAAGCGCTCGGACAGCTCGGCCCAGGCCGAGGGGCAACCGGGCACGGTGACCGGTGTCCAGCCATACAGCGGCATCCGGTCGTGCCCCGCCGCCTTGACCGCCTCGATACTCAAGGCCGCTGGCGCGTGGCCATTGCCGTTCAGGCCGTGCAACCGGCCCTTGCACCAGACCAGCGCGAACGCGTCGCCGCCCAGGCCACAGCCGGTGGGCTCCACCACCGTGAGCGCGGCCGCCGTGGCAATCGCCGCATCAATGGCGTTACCGCCCTGTTGCATGATCTGGATACCGGCCTGGGCCGCCAGGGGCTGGGACGCCGCAACCATGCCGCGACGGGCAAACACGCTTTGGCGCTGCGAGGGATAGGGGTACTCGTGAGCAGAAAATTTCAACATGGCTAAGACTCGTCAACACAGGGTGATGGAAAGACTCACAACACACGACTGAGAAAGGCCCGGGTACGGGGATGGCTGGGGCGGCTGAAAATCTGTTCCGGCGGCCCTTGTTCGATGAGTTCGCCCTGGTCGAGCACCACCACGCGGTCGGCCACTTCACGGGCAAAGCCCATTTCGTGGGTGACCACCACCATGGTCATGCCCTCCTCGGCCAGCTCCTTCATCACCTGCAGCACCTCGCCGACGGTTTCCGGGTCGAGGGCGCTGGTGGGTTCGTCGAACAGCATGGCCTGGGGTTTCATCGCCAGGGCGCGGGCAATCGCCACCCGCTGCTGCTGGCCGCCGGAAAGCATCGACGGGTAATGGCTGGCCTTGTCCGCCAGGCCGACCCGCGCCAGCAATCCACGGGCTTGCTCCAAGGCTTCGGCGCGAGATGTGCCGAGCACCTGGATCGGCGCTTCGATGATGTTTTCCAGCGCGGTCATGTGGGGGAACAGGTTGAAACGCTGGAACACCATGCCGATGTCGCGGCGTTGGCGCGCGATGTTGCGCTCCGAATCGCGTGCCAGGCTGCCATCGCTGCGCTCGCGATAGCCCATGGCACGACCGTTGACGCGGATGCGCCCACTCTGGATGTCTTCCAGCAGGTTGATGCAGCGGATAAAGGTGGTCTTGCCCGAGCCGGAGGCGCCGATCAGCACCACCACTTCGCCGCGCCGCACTTGCAGGGAGATGCCCTTGAGGATCTGCAGGGTGCCGAACGACTTGTGGATGTCCAGCGCCTCGATGATCAGTTCTTCACTCTGGTGCGCCATGGTTATCGTCCCCTCAGCAGTTTCAAGGTGCTGCGCCCGAACATGCGGCTGGACGCCGGTGGCGGCGCGGATGGCCGGTCGGACTGGCCAAAGCGCGCCTCCAGCCAGCGCTGGAAAAAGCCCCACAGCGTGGTAAGCATCAAAAAGTAAATCGCGACCACTAGGTACAACTCGAACACGCGGAACGTCGCCGAGGTGACCATCTGCGTGCTGAGCAGCAACTCCTGCACGCCGATCACGCTGACCAGGGTGGTGTTCTTGAGCATCACGTTGAACTCATTGCCCAGCGGCGGCACGATCACGCGAAACGCCTGGGGCAGCACGATGCGCCGCATCAGCTTGGCAAAGCCCATGCCCAGGGAACGCCCGGCTTCGTATTGGCCCTTGTCCACCGCGCCGATGCCGGCGCGGATGATCTCGGCCATGTATGCGCCTTCGTTCAAGCCCAGCGCGATGATCGCCGCCTGGATATTGCCGGGGATGACCAGGCCGAACAGCGCGATGTCCTCGAAACGGAAAATCCCGCCCGCCGCCAGCGCGGTGTACAGGAATACGATCTGCACCAGCAGCGGCGTACCGCGCATCAGCCACACATAAAAGCGTACCGGCAAGTGCAACAGCGGGTTCTTCGACAAGCGCAGCAGCGCCGCCGCCAGCCCCAGCACGCAGCCCAGCAGCATCGCCGACACCGCGATCAGGCAGGTCAGCCACAGCCCGGTGAGGTACACCCCGCTCGGCTGCAACAGGTACTGCCAGAACACATCCCAATTGAAATTCATCGCCGGTGTGCCTCAGTCGAGTGTGTCGCTGCTGACATGCCACTTGTTCAGCAACTGGACGTAGCTGCCGTCGCTGCGCATGTCGCTGATCACCTGCTGCACGGCGGCGGTGAGTTGCGGGTCGTCCTTGCGCATGCCCAAACCGGTGAGGATGCGGCTGAACGCTGGCACGCCTTCCTGGAACAGGTCCGGGGCCATGGCGGCGTAATAGCCGGCCGTTTCCACGGTGGTACCGTAGGCGTCGACCTGGCTGATGCGCAGGGCCTGGAAGGCGTCGGTGTCGGTGTTGTACACCACCAGTTTCATCGGCGGCTTGCCGGCCTTGGCCAGGCTGTCGTTCTGCGCGTCCAGCAGGGTCTTGATGGTGGAGCCGTTGAGCACCGCGACCTTGTGTCCGGACAAGTCATCCAGGGTCTTGATGCCCTTGGGGTTGCCCTTGGGCACCACCACCGATTGGCTGGAATACATGTAGTTGACGATGTCGATCACCTGGCGTCGCTCAGGCTTGTCGAACAGTTGGTCGACGATCATGTCGCACTGCTGGGCGAGCAATGCCGGCACCAGGCCAGAGAACGGAATCACTCGCCACTGCACCTGCTTGTCGCCCAGGCGCCTGGCGATCTCCAGGCCCAGGTCGATGGTGAGCCCGCGGGGTTTCTGTGCTTCATCGAAGGACACCAGGGGCGGTGAATCCATCCCCGAGCAGTAGATGAGTTTGTCGACGTTCTTCAGGCGCTCCGGCACCTGGGGCGCGGCGACGGCCCATTGGGTACAGAGGCCGAGGGAGACAGCCACCAGCAAGGCGCGGTGTTTATGCATGACCAGACACTCCAGTTCGTTGATTAACGGGGCAGGACTCAACGTCAACACACAGCAGGTGTTTCTTATTGTTGTTCGGTTTGCAGGAACTGGATCAGTGCAGGCACGGTGCCTTCGATGTGTTCGCGCACCACGGCCTCGGCGCGGGCGGCGTCACCGGCACGGATCGCGTCGAGGATCACCGCGTGTTCCTGGCGGGCACTGAGGGGTTTTTCGCCGTGCTGCAACCACAGGCGCATGGGCGCTTCGACCAGTGAGTACAGCGCCGAAATCTGCTTCATCAGGCGTGGGCGGCCACTGAGGCTGCACAGGTATTCGTGGAAAGCGCGGTGCCGGCTGACCCAGGCGGCACTGTCATCGCGGTAGTCGTCCATCGCATCGAGCAAGCGCTCCAGCGCGGCCAACTGGCGCTCGCCGATACGCCCCACCGCGACGCGCACCGCCAGGCCTTCGAGGGCGCTGCGCATTTCGAACACTTCGTGCAGTTCATCGATATCCAGGCCGCTGACGATGGCGCCGCGATTGGGCCGCAAGGTCACCAGGCCCTGGGCGTCCAGGCGGCGAAAGGCTTCGCGCACCGGCATGCGGCTCATGCCGATTTCGCTGGCGATATCTTCGGCGATCAGACGGTCGCCCTTGCGGTAGCGACCGCCGCAAATGGCATCGAGCAGAAAGTTGTAGGCCTCCTCCTCGGCGGTGAGGGGCTGGCGGTCAACGTAAGCGGGGGCAAATTGCATCGGCAGCACCTTTTGAATTTTTGTATCCAATTATCCATGGATACGAAAAAGCAGGAAGCATGCCAAATCACGGCGCTATGACCCAAGCGCTTGATTCAAATGAAATAGGCCCATTGCATCAGAGGAAACCGTGAAGGGATCGTGCACAAGCTTGCTACCAGACCGCTCAGAAAACGCCCCCTCAGTGGGCAGAAGTAACAACTCAGAGCATGCCCACTTCGCATTCATGACGATGACCACTGGCGAACGGCAACACGCGGCCGTTCACTGTGGCCATTGCTCAAGCAGTATCGAGACGAATTTTTCCGCCGCCGGCGAAAGCGATGACCCTCGGCGGTAAACCAGGCCCAAAGAGCGGTTCACCACGGGCTCGATCAATGGAACGCTGACCAGGGTGGGATGATCATCAGCCGGCATGGCCAGGCTTGGCATCGCCGAAACCCCCAGGCCGGCCTCCACCAGGCCCAGTGAAGTCGAAAGGTGCTGGACTTCATAGAACCATTGCGGCCGCCAACTCAAGCCCGATAGAGCGTGGTCGAGCAGCATGCGGTTGCCGCTCAAACGCCCTACCCCGATAAGGCGGTAATCGCTCAATTCAGACCAGGTGACCGAACTGCGCCCTGCCAGCTCGTGATCACGCCGGCACGCCAATACAAAGGGCTCACTGACCAATGGCACGAACTCAATGTCCGGGTGCTGCCCACTCATCATGTTGATACCGAAGTCGGCTTCCCCGCGCAGCACCGCTTCAAGCCCCTCATTCGCACTCAAATCCAGCAGACGGATGCGGATTTTCGGGTAGCGCTCGTTGTACAGACGGATCACTGAAGGCAGGAAATAGAACGCGGCGGTAGGGATACACGCCAGGGTTACACGGCCGATCTGGCGTTCGGCCAGTTCACGGATATTAAGAATCGACTCGTCGAAGTCATCCAGCAACCGGCGCGCCTTGGGAAGAAAGTCACGCCCGACGCTGGTAAGGCTGACTTTGCGGGTGGTGCGATCCAGCAACGCCGTGCCCAGCCCCTCTTCGAGTTTTTTTATCCGCCGGCTGAGTGCAGGTTGAGACAGATGCAAAGCATCGGCCGCTTCGTGAAAGCTACCCAATTCGGCGATTTTCACGAAAGATCGTATGTCATTCAGCTCATAGTCCATGTCCAGTCTCATCAGCCAAGGAAATTGGGAAGTCGTTTAGCGCACATTCATCATTCGCCAAACGCAATAATAACGTCAATTTTTGCATTGGAACCATTTTTCAAAGCTTGAGACTCTTGCTCACAGAACATCAATTACCTCGATTGATCAACAAGAGTCAGTATTATGCAAAGAATCCCCTGTGTGCTGATGCGCGGTGGTACCTCCAAAGGTCCGGTTTTTCTCGACTGGGATTTGCCGTCGTCCATCGAGGCCCGCGACGAACTGCTACTCAACCTGATGGGCTCCGGTCATGAACTGGAGATCGACGGAATCGGTGGTGGCAGCCCGCAAACCAGCAAGGTTGCGATTGTCAGCCCTTCGCTGCACCCGGATGCGGACGTCGATTACTTGTTTGTCCAAGTGATGGTGTCTCAGCGCAGAGTCGACAGCGCACCCAATTGCGGCAACATGCTGTGTGCGGTTGGCCCATTCGCCATCGAACAGGGCCTGGTCAAAGCCACCCCCGGACGCACCCGCGTGCGCATTCGCAACGTCAACACCGGGACCTTCATCCATTCCCAGGTGTACACACCGGATGGCAAAGTCAGTTATGAGGGCGATACCGCCATTGATGGCGTGCCCGGTACTGCGGCGCCGGTGCAACTGACCTTCCTGGATGCAGCCGGCAGCAAGACGGGCAAGCTCTTTCCCACCGGCAACACGCAGGACGTCTTTGATGGCATTGCAGTGACCTGTATCGACATGGCGATGCCCATGGTGCTCGTCGAAGCCAGCCAACTGGGCAAGCGAGGCGATGAGAGCCCAGCGGAACTGGACGCCGATAAGGAGTTCCTGCGACGCCTAGAGACACTGCGGCTCCAGGCCGGCCTGGCCATGGGTCTGGGCGATGTCAGCGGCAAAGTGATTCCCAAGCCGGTGCTGGTCTCGCCCGCGAAAGCTGGCGGTACGATTCAGGTTCGCTATTTCATGCCACACAACTGCCACCGCGCGCTTGCCATTACCGGCTCGATTGGTCTGGCCACCGCGTGCGTGATAGAAGGCAGCATCGTCGCGCAGATGCTTGGCGGGGTCAGCACGCCGCGTCGTGAAGCGGTGCGTATCGAACATCCAAGCGGCGGGATTGATGTCGTATTGTCCTACACCGGCAGCAATGGTGAGACAATTCAAGCGTCCGTCGTACGCACCGCGCGCAGGCTTTTCTCCGGTTACGTCTACGCCACTGAGTCACAGCGCCTCGCCGGATAATTCCGGCGGTCGTTGGCATTTTTGCATCCGCACAATTCTAAAAATGGGTGATGCCATGAAAGTTGTTAAATCGCTCTACTTCCAGATCCTCTGCGCCGTGGTGCTGGGCATTGTGGTCGGGCATTTCTGGGCTCAGCAGGCCATCGCGCTCAAACCACTGGGTGATGCGTTCATCAAGCTGATCAAGATGATGATTGCCCCCGTGGTGTTCTGCACCATCGTCACCGGCATTGCCGGAATGAGCGACAAACGCTCGCTTGGACGCCTGCTCAGCAAGACCATGCTGCTGTTTTTTGGCCTTACGGTGATCAGCCTGGTGATTGGCCTGGTGGCGGTGTATGTGTTCCAGCCGGGCGTCGGCATGAACATTGATCCCACCCAACTGAGCACCAAAGGCTTGGCCCAGTACACCGAGTCGGCGGCAAAGCTTGGGGTTGTGGAGTTCTTCATGCACATCATCCCCGAAACCTTCGTGGGTGCCTTCAGTAAGGGGGAAGTGCTGCCGGTGCTCTTTATTGCAGTGTTGTCCGGGTTTGCCTTGTCATCCCTGGGCGAGCGTGGCAAGCCGGTACTCGACGTACTCGAAGCCGCTTCGCAGATGGTCTTCAAGATCTTCGCGTACCTGATGCGTTTTGCCCCGGTCGGTGCCTTCGGCGCCCTGGCGTTTACCGTGGGTCAGTACGGCATCACTTCGCTGGGTTCGCTGGCGAAGTTGATCATGACGTTGTACATCGCCTGCGGCTTCTTCGTGTTCGTGGTCCTGGGCAGCATTTGCCGTAGCAACGGCTTCAGCCTGTGGAAACTGTTGCGCTACTTTCGCGAAGAATTCCTGGTGGTGCTGGGCACGTCCTCCACGGAACCGGTCATGCCACGCATGCTGGAAAAACTCGAAGCGCTGGGCTGCAAGAAAGGCGTCGTAGGCCTGGTACTCCCCACCGGCTACTCGTTCAACCTGGACGGCACGGCTATTTACCTGTCGTTGGCGGCGATTTTCATTGCCCAGGCCTGCAACATTGACCTGAGCCTGACGCAAATCATCACCATGCTGGCGATCATGCTGCTGTCCTCCAAAGGTGCCGCCGGCGTGACGGGCAGCGGGTTCGTCGCGCTCGCCTCGACCTTGACTGTCATTCACGATATCCCGTTGGCCGGCCTGGCGCTGCTGATCGGGGTTGACCGCTTCATGTCCGAAGCGCGCGCCCTGACCAGCCTGGCCAGCAACGCCGTCGCGACGGTAGTGATTTCCCTATCGGAAAATGCCTGCCATCGCGAAACGCTGCACCGGATGCTCGACGCAAAACCCTCTGCGACGCCGGTAGAAGCCTGGGAAGACTTGAAAGTCCCCAAGCGCGCTTAACAATAACCGGGCAACGCCCCTCCCTGACTTGACCCCTCCTCCGCCAGGCGCCTTTGGCCGCCCGGCGGATCAGGGCGCGTGCGCCTCGGCGTCAGCCACTATTACGATAACAACAAGAGAATCGTCCTATGCTCGCTTTCCTTGGCCTGGCCATGGTGGTCGTATTCACCGTCCTCATCATGACGAAGCGTTTGTCGCCAATCGTCGCGCTCACCGTTGTACCTATCGTCTTCGCGGTGCTTGGCGGTTTCGGCGGCACCACCGGCAAGATGATGCTCGACGGCCTGAAAATGGTCGCCCCGTCTGCCGCCTTGCTGTTGTTTGCGATCCTGTTCTTCGGCTTGATGATCGACGCAGGCTTGTTCGACCCGCTGATCCGCAAGATCCTCAAGCGGGTCAATGGCGACCCGATGAAGATCGCGGTCGGCACTGCCCTGCTCTCGTTGCTGGTCGCACTCGACGGCGACGGCACCACGACCTACATGATCACCTGTGCGGCAATGCTGCCGCTGTATAAGCGCATCGGCATGAACCCGATGATCCTGGCGACCATTTCCATGCTGTCGCTGAGCATCATGAGCGGCATGACCCCCTGGGGCGGCCCCGCGACACGGGCTATTGCCGCGTTGGGCCTGGATGCCGGCGAATACTTCGTGCCGTTGCTGCCGACCATGATCGGCGGCGCCCTGTGGGTGATCTTCACCGCCTTCCTGCTGGGGCGTGCCGAGCGCAAGCGGATCGGCAACGTCCAACTGCAGAGCGGTGGCGGCGATTGCTACATCAACGCGATTCTTGAGGACACCCCCCACAAGCGTCCGAAACTGGCCTACGTCAACCTGGTGCTGGTCATTGCGGTGATGGCGGCCCTGGTGATGGGGTTGATGCACTCCGCGATCCTGTTCCTGATCGGCTTTGTGCTCGCGCTGATGATCAACTACCCGCAATTGGACATACAGAAAGAACGCATCCTGGCGCACTCGGGCAATGCCATGACCGTGGTGTTGCTGGTATTCGCCGCCGGGATCTTTGCCGGGATTTTTTCCGGCACAAAGATGGTGGACGCCCTGGCGCAGACCCTCGTCGACTGGATCCCGCCGTCCTGGGGCCACCTGTTTCCATTGGTGGTGGCGATCACCAGCATGCCGCTGACGTTCGTGCTGTCCAATGACGCCTACTATTTTGGCGTGGTGCCGATCCTGGCCAATGCCGCCGCGGCGTATGGCATCGACCCGGTTGAAATCGCGCGCGCCTCGATCCTGGGGCAGCCCGTCCACCTCATGAGCCCGCTGGTGGCCTCGACCCTGTTGCTGGTGGGCATGGTCGATCGCGATATCGGCGACTTCCAGAAGGCCACCGTCAAATGGGCCGTGCTGACCTCGCTGGTCGTCACCGCGCTGGCCTTGTTGACCGGGGCCATCAGCCTGTTCACCTGATCCACCCACAACCTCCGCTGTCTTTCAGCGCGCCTCGCTCACGGGGCGCGTGTCGCCCTGCACCCCAAATAACAACAAAGAGTCATTTGCCATGAACCATGTGTATGCCCATCGGGCGTTGTTTTGCGCGTTTGCCCTGGTACCGGTCGCAAGTGCGAACGCCGAAGGTTTTATTGACGACAGCAAACTCAAGCTGCAACTGCGCAATGTGTATTTCAACGAGAACTTTCGCGACGAGCACGGCTTGAGTGCGCGAGCCGCCAGAACGGCAAAAAGCGAGCGTACCGAGTGGGCCCAGGGATTTCTGCTGGACTATCAGTCCGGATTTACGCCGGGCACCCTTGGCGTTGGTGTGGACGCCCTGGGGCTCTATGGCGTAAAGCTCGATTCGGGGCGCGGTCGCAGTGGCACCGGGCTCATGCCGGTGCATGACGATGGGCGAGCAGCCGACGAGTTCGCCAGCGCCGGCGCAACCGCAAAGGCCAGGTTCGCCAAAACCACCGTCAAGTACGGCACCTTGCTGCCCAAGACGCCGGTACTGATTTACAACGATGCACGCTTGTTGCCCCAGACCTACCAGGGCACTCAGGTCAGCAGCACCGACATCGACAACCTGACCGTCACCGGCGGGCACCTGGACCGCTTCAAGTTACGCGACTCCACCAACAGCGTGCCGATCGTGCCCGATGGCTACAGCGGGGAAAAATCGGGGGATTTGAACTACGCCGGGGCTGAGTACAAATGGGGCAAAAACCTTCGCTTGAGTTATTTCTATGGAGAACTCGAGAACTTCTACCGACAGAATTTCGCCGGTATCCAGCACGACCTGCCACTGGCCGGTGGTGTGCTGACCAGCGACCTGCGCTACTTCAACAGTGTCGATAGCGGCTCTGCCTACGCAGGCAAAATCGACAACGACATGTTCAGCGGCCAGCTGTCCTACGTGATCGCAGGCCATACCGTCGGCGGCGGCTACCAGACCCTTCGCGGAGATGCCGGTCTGCCCTACATCAGCGGCGCCACCGTCTACTCGTTCAGCAACGCTGGCATCGGCAAATTCATCGAGGAGGACGAGAAGACCTGGATGCTCAACTACGGCTACAACTTCGCCGCCGTCGGCGTGCCCGGCCTGACCTTTTCAACGCGCTACCTGAGCGGCAATGACGGTAAGTCCGCAACCACCGTCAAGGAATGGGAGCGTGATACCGAGCTGGCCTACGTGGTGCAGGCCGGCACGTTCAAGGGGCTGGGGGTGCGCATGCGCAACTATGTCTATCGCTCTGAATTCTCCCGGGGCCGCGACAGCAACCGCCTTTACCTCACTTATGACATTGCCCTCTGGTAAGTCGACGATCGCGGCCCTTGCGGCCGCTTTCCTTCAGGTTCAGGTGAGGTCATCCGAACATGCTGTTCAAGAACAAAGCGCTGATCCTGGTGCTGTTGTTCACGGTGCTGGCACTGAGCGCTGGCGCCAACCTGCTGGCAAGCGCCGAGCAGGAATATTCGGGGTCTTGATCAATCAGGTATAAAGGTTGTTCAGATTGAAAATGATGGCCTAGTGGCACTTCTTGAAGATGCGCAGGTCAACCGTGCATCACTACCCACGTTAGTACGTCATCATGCACAGCTGGAAGAAAATATCGCTGACCGAGGGTCTGGAGCAGAGTCTGCCGGGGCATAAGGTCGATTGCGTTCTGATCAATGGCTGGACTGCTACCGTCTTTGTCAGGCAGCCAGATACTGAATCAATGTTCTGCACTACGGGTATCAACCTGGCCAAGCTTGCAGACAGCTCGAGCGTACAGCAGCTTGCAGAGGAGATAACGTTTGAGGTTGATATGTCCAGGAACAGGAGCGCAGGCTAGCGCTCCCCCTGCTTGACCCTATTGCATTGACCGCTCATTTCCTTGGATAAGCCCTCTCAATTTCGCTGCAACAGGGTGTTAGGCGCGACGCCGAACGCTTTGCGGAACGCATGGCTGAAATGGGAGAAGTCAGAAAACCCGAAGTCCAGTGCGGCTTGCGAGATACTGCGCACCTGGCCGCGCTCGATCGCTTCACGGCTGGCATTCAGGCGTTCCCTCCAGATTTCTGCGGCGGGGGTTTTCTGGTGCCGCGCGAAGGCGCGCGTGACGGTGCGGGTGGACACATTGTGGGCTTGGGCGATGACCTCAATCGACAGGTCCGGCTCGGCCAGATGCCGTTGGATGTACTGCATGATGCGGCCGTAAAGGTCCAGTTCCTGGTGAGTGGCCTTCAGGTCCTGGAGTTCCAGGCTGATCACCAGAAGGTCGAGCAACGCCCCTGAATAGCGACTGGAGATGCCCTGATCCTGTAAGGATGCCGGCGTAATCGCTGCTTGGCGCAGCATTTCCCGCAAGGGAATCACACCAGGCCGCCGATCATCGAGGACCATCGCGGTGTGCTCCGCAATACGCGGCAGGCGTTCGGTCAGCAATGCCCGCGGAATACGCACCAGGTGGTTTTCGGTACCACCGAGGCTGAATCGGAACGGTTGCGTTGCGTCATAAAGAAACAAATTGCCCGTTGCCAGGCTGGCTTTTCTTCCGCTCTGTTCGATCTGTCCATAACCGTTTCGGGCAAACCCCAACCATAGATCGTCGGCCGGACCGCTGCGCAGATGCTGCTCGGAACGCTCCCAGTAATGCAGGGGCGATGACAGGGAACAGAGATCGAGAGCGCCCAGGGAATTGACCGCAAGAACGCCATCGAAACTGCTCTGGGACAGGGGTTTGCTGTCGGCCGCCAGGCAATGGCGACAGACCACTTCTTTCCAGTAATCAAATCGACGTGGTGCAGCAACAGCAAGGGTCGAATACTGAGTGCTTGGATTCATGGCACTGACCTCGGTACAGCGATGCAGTAAGAGCTCGAAAAGGTGTTACCGGCTTTTCAGCGCTAGCAATTAACAGGCCAGGCACATTGACGCTCGCCCTCACGTACGCCTATCGGTTTCCTGCACCCAAGCGTGGCTTTCAACGCCCTCGTCGTCCCCAATAAGAGGCACAGAGGCCTGAGCTTTCGACACGGGCGCACCAACGCCGATCACCCGTGGGAGTCCCCACCGGCGTTGTCTCTTCCAGCCAAACGGTTGTCTCGACGAACCAAGCGCCGCCTTGCCGTCACGCCTAATTTCCACCTCACAGCAGCTCAACTCCCCGCTGATGAGGCACGCCATGCATCGACACTGTTCACACCCTTCGGCTGATGCCTCCTGGCTCTTGCAGAGGCGCGACCTCGTGCCTGAAGAGTCGGCTTATTGGTTGATTGAGTGGGGGGCCATGAAGCTGCTGCGCCGACGACAGACCGCCAAGCGCGACCCGTCGCCCCAGCACTGATGCCCGCCCGTAGGCCTGAACGAAAATAACGAGGAGCTCAACATGGAATCTGCAATCGACACACATCTCAAATGCCCACGCACCCTGTCTCGCCGTGTGCCCGAAGAGTACCAGCCACCCTTTGCCATGTGGGTTGCACGCGCCGACGAGCAATTGGAACAGGTGGTGATGGCTTACTTCGGCGTGCAGTACCGAGGGGAGGCGCAGCGCGAAGCCGCGCTCCAGGCCATGCGTCACATCGTCGGCAGCTTCAGCCTCGCCGATGGCCCGCAGAACCATGACGTGACCCACCACACCGACAACAGCGGCTTCGATAACCTGATGGTGGTCGGCTACTGGAAAGACCCGGCAGCTCACTGCCGCTGGTTACGCTGCGCACCGGTCAACGACTGGTGGGCCTCCCAGGATCGCCTCGACGACGGGCTGGGCTATTTTCGTGAAATCAGCGCACCGCGCGCGGAGCAGTTCGAGACGCTGTACGCCTTCCAGGACAATCTGCCCGGTGTCGGCGCAGTCATGGACAAGACCAGCGGCGAAATCGAAGAGCACGGTTACTGGGGCTCGATGCGCGACCGCTTTCCGATCTCCCAGACCGACTGGATGAAGCCTACCAGTGAGCTGCAAGTGATCAGCGGTGATCCTGCCAGGGGCGGACGGGTGGTGGTGCTGGGGCATGACAACCTCACGCTGATTCGTTCCGGCCAGGATTGGGCGGACGCCGAGGCGGATGAGCGCGCGCTGTACCTCGACGAAATTCTGCCAACCTTGCAGGACGGCATGGACTTCCTGCGTGACAACGGCCAGCCGTTGGGCTGCTACAGCAATCGGTTCGTGCGCAATATCGACCTGGACGGCAACTTTCTCGACATCAGCTACAACATCGGCCACTGGCGCTCGGTGGAAAAACTCGAGCGCTGGGCCGAATCCCACCCGACCCACCTGCGTATTTTCGTGACGTTCTTCCGCGTGGCCGCCGGTTTGAAAAAGTTGCGGCTGTACCACGAAGTGTCAGTGTCAGACGCCAACAGCCAGATCTTCGAGTACATCAACTGCCATCCGCACACCGGAATGCTGCGCGATGCCGCTGCCGCACAAGGAGAACGGCCATGAACGTGAGTCGACTCGTGCTGGTGCTGGGGATGTTGCCATTTGCCAAAAGCCAGGCCCTTGAAGTCGCGCCGGGGGATTTCGAGCCGCTGCCCGCCGGGGCCGATGCGGTGCTGTTTTACTACCAGCACACCGACCGGTCCGAGCTGTATCAGAACGGCCATCGAACCTCGGACAACGCCAAGCTCAGCTCCGACGTAGGGATCCTGCGTTACATCCATGCCATAGGCCTCGGCGAAAACCTTTCATGGGAACCGCAGATATTGCTGCCGTTCGGCTACATGAACGCCGCTGGCGATGTCGGCGCACTGGGCGATGCCCACGGCGTGGGCGACCCGATTCTCACCGCCCCGCTCAAGTGGACACTGCCCACCGCCAACAAAGATGTATTTGCCCTGGCCCCCTACCTGTACATCCCCGTGGGCAGCTACGACAAAAACGATGCCTTGAACCTGGGCGAGAATCGCTGGCGGGCGACGCTACAAGCAGCCTACATCCACCACTTCTCAGCGCAGTGGGCGTTGGACACCGTAGCAGACGTGTCCTGGGTTTCGACCAATCACGACTACGGCGCCAGCAGCGCAAAACTCGAAGAAAACACGCGCTACGAGTACCAGGCCGCCGTGCGCTACAACTGGACCCCAAGCACCACGTTCGCCCTCGGCGGAGGCTATGTCACCGGGGCCGCAACCAGCGTCGACGGCGTTGACCAGCACGATGGCGTATCGACGTCCTATGCACGTTTCACGGTCACGCACTTTATCGATCCAACCTTGCAGGTCCAGGCGCAGCTCGGCAGGGATATCGAGGTGGAGCAAGGCTTCAGGGAAGGTGCACGCCTGAATCTGCGCGTCTTGAAAGTGTTCTGAGTGCCGCTGTCCTTTTCAGCCAACTGCGTGTCCTGCTCAACCATGCGAACACAGTGATAGAGGCCTAATTTGGTGTCCATTGCTACCCGGACTGAATCGATAAAAAGACAGGAAAATCATGGCCATTACTCGTCCCACGCTTGATCAGCTGTTAGCCATTGCGGCCCAGTTGAACATGCAACTGACCCACGAACAGGCAGCGTCCTACCTGGACCTGATGCAACCGAGTTTCGATGCATACGACCTGGTCGACGAACTGTGTGATTTCGTTCCGCCGATACGTTACGAGCGCAGCTCAGGCTATCGTCCCTCGGCCAAGGAAAACCCGCTCAACGCCTGGTACTGCCGGACTGAAGTAAATGGCGCCCGTGGCGGCCTGCTGGCCGGTAAAACCGTCGCGCTCAAAGACAACATCGCCCTGGCCGGCGTCCCGATGATGAACGGCGCCGCACCGCTGGAAGGGTTTGTGCCGGGCTTCGATGCCACCGTGGTCACGCGTTTGCTCGATGCCGGCGCGACCATCCTCGGCAAAGCCACTTGCGAGCACTACTGTCTGTCGGGCGGCAGCCATACCTCTGACCCAGCCCCGGTACACAACCCCCATCGTCACGGGTATGCCGCCGGCGGGTCTTCATCGGGCAGCGCGGCATTGGTCGCCACTGGTGAAGTCGACATCGCCGTGGGCGGCGATCAAGGCGGCTCCATCCGCATCCCGTCGGCCTTCTGCGGTACCTACGGCATGAAACCCACCCATGGCCTGGTGCCCTACACCGGCATCATGGCGATTGAAGCGACGATCGATCATGTCGGCCCCATTTCCGCCAACGTGCACGACAACGCGCTGATGCTGCAGGCCATGGCCGGTTCCGATGGCCTCGACCCACGCCAGGCGGCGCCCCAGGTCGATGACTATTGCAGTTACCTGGCGCGGGGCGTGAGCGGGCTCAGAATCGGCGTGTTGCAGGAGGGGTTCGCGCTGGCCAATCAGGACCCGCGCGTGGCGGACAAGGTGCGCGACGCTATCGCCCGTCTCGAAGCGTTGGGCGCCCATGTCGAGCCGGTGTCCGTTCCCGAACACAACCTGGCAGGTTCGTTGTGGCATCCCATCGGTTGCGAAGGCTTGACCATGCAGATGATGCACGGCAACGGTGCGGGCTTTAACTGGAAAGGCCTGTACGACGTCGGCCTGCTGGACAAACAGGCCGGTTGGCGCGAACAGGCGGACCAATTATCCGCGTCGCTCAAGCTGTGCATGTTCGTCGGCCAGTACGGCCTGACCCACTACAACGGGCGGTATTACGCCAAGGCCCAGAACCTCGCCCGCTTCGCCCGGCAAGGCTATGACAAGGCCTTGCAGAGCTATGACCTGCTGGTGATGCCGACCACGCCCATCACCGCCCAGCCCCACCCGCCAGCGGGCTGTTCGATCACTGAATACGTGGCCCGCGCCCTGGAAATGATCGGCAATACCGCGCCACAAGACATCACCGGGCATCCGGCCATGTCGATTCCCTGCGGCCTGGTGGACGGGCTGCCCGTCGGGCTGATGCTGGTCGCCAGGCACTACGGCGAAGGCACGATCTACCAGGCCGCGGCGGCGTTCGAAGCCACGGTGGACTGGCGCACGCTCTGAGCGCCCAACCTGGAAAACAATAAGAAACACCGGCACGTTTCAACCACTCCACAACCGCGTTGACTGATAGGAGATACCCCATGAGTCCATCCAATTCCACGCCTGCGGGCACTTCAACCCCAGGTGAACGGGCCTGGGCATTGTTTCAAGTCCTCAAGAGCAAGGACCTTATCCCGGAGGGCTACGTCGAGCAGCTCACGCAATTGATGGAGCACGGCTGGAGCCCGGAGAACGGCGCCCGTGTGGTCGCCAAGGCCTGGGTCGATCCGCAATTCCGGGCGCTGTTGCTCAAGGACGGCACCGCTGCGTGTGCCCGGTTCGGCTATACCGGACCGCAGGGCGAATACATCGTCGCGCTGGAAGACACGCCGCAGGTGAAGAACGTCATTGTCTGCAGCTTGTGCTCCTGCACCAACTGGCCGGTGCTCGGCCTGCCGCCCGAATGGTACAAGGGCTTCGAGTTCCGTGCACGCCTGGTCCGGGAGGGGCGCACGGTGCTGCAAGAACTGGGGACGGAGCTGCCAACCGACGTGGTGGTCAAGGTCTGGGATACCAGCGCCGAGACCCGCTACCTGGTGTTGCCGGTAAGGCCTGAAGGTTCCGAGCACATGAGTGAGGAGCAGCTTCAGGCACTCGTGACCAAAGACGTGCTGATCGGCGTCGCCCTGCCCCGCGTTGGCTGAGAAAAACCACGCATCATCGTTCAACTCCCGGAGTTTCTATTATGGATGGCTTTCACGATCTCGGCGGTTTCCAAGGCTTTGGCAAAGTCCCTCACACCATCAATAGCCTGGACTACAAACAGGTATTCAAGCAGGACTGGGAGCACCTGGCCTACAGCTTGATGTTCGTCGGGGCCGATCATTTGAAGAAGTTCAGCGTGGACGAAGTGCGTCATGCCGTCGAACGCCTGGACGTTCGCCAACATGTCGGCACCCAGTACTACGAACGCTACGTCATCGCGACCGCCACCCTGCTGGTCGAAACGGGCGTCATCACCCAGGCGGAGCTCGACCAGGCCTTGGGTTCTCACTTCAAGCTGGCAAACCCGGCACAGGCTGGAGGTCGTGCGGCGATCACCGGTCGAGCGCCGTTTGAGGTCGGTGACCGCGTGGTCGTGCGCGACGAGTACGTGGCCGGGCATATCCGCATGCCGGCCTATGTGCGCGGCAAGCAAGGCGTGGTGTTGCATCGCACGTCGGAAAAATGGCCGTTCCCGGACGCGATCGGCCATGGCGATACAAGCGCGGCGCATCAGCCGACCTACCATGTGGAGTTTGCCGTGAAAGATCTGTGGGGCGATGCGGCAGACGACGGCTTCGTGGTGGTCGATCTGTTCGAAAGCTACCTGGACCGCGTCGATGCCCCTCGAGCGGTGAACGTATGAGGGACGGCACCCAGGCGGGCCGACTGCCGGTGACGGTGCTCTCCGGCTTCCTCGGTGCCGGCAAGACCACCCTGCTCAACCATATCCTGCGCAATCGCGAAGGCCTGAAGGTGGCGGTCATCGTCAATGATATGAGCGAGGTCAATATCGATGCCGCCGAGGTGCAGCGCGACGTGTCGCTGCACCGTGGTCGCGATGAACTCATCGAAATGAGCAACGGCTGCATTTGCTGCACGCTGCGCGCCGATCTGCTCGAACAGATCAGTGCCTTGGCGCGTCAGCAGCGTTTCGATTACCTGCTCATCGAATCCACGGGCATCTCGGAGCCAATGCCGGTCGCCGAGACGTTCGCCTTCCTTGACGCTGAAGGCTTCAGCCTCAGCGAACTGGCACGGCTCGACACCCTGGTGACGGTGGTCGATGGCAGCCGTTTTCAGGCATTGCTCAGGTCACCGGACACCGTGGCCCGCGACGACACACAGGAGAGCCCCCCTGCACGTCCTCTGGCGGACCTGCTGATCGAGCAGGTGGAATACGCCAACGTCATTCTCGTCAACAAACGGGACCTGATCGACGAGCCGGGTTATCAGGCTGTGCGGGCGATTCTCGCAAGCCTTAATCCGACCGCCCGGATCATGCCGATGGCCCACGGCCAGGTCGAATTGACCCGCCTCCTCGACACCCATCTGTTTGACTTGCCCAGCCTTGCGGCGTCGCCGGGCTGGATGAGGAAAATGGAGGTTGAAGACGCTCCGGCCTCCGAGTCGGACACCTATGGCGTGACGTCCTGGGTATACCGCGAACGCGCGCCCTTCCATCCACAACGCTTGCTCGATTTCCTCCAACGGCCCTGGAGCAACGGCCGCCTGTTACGCAGCAAAGGGTATTTCTGGCTGGCCAGCCGACACTTGGAAACCGGCCTGCTGGCGCAAAGCGGCGCGCAGTTCCAGTGGGACTACGTCGGGCACTGGTGGAACTTCATCGAGCAGTCGCAGTGGCCGCGGGATGAATACCGGTTGCAGAGCATCATGGCCAAGTGGGACAGCATCGTCGGCGACTGTCGGCAGGAGTGGGTGTTCATCGGCCAGGATCTCGACACCCATGCTTTACAGCGTGAACTCGACCACTGCCTGCTCAGTGCCGAGGAAATCGCCGCCGGGCCGTCGGCCTGGCGAGCCCTGCCGGGGGCGGCTGCCTTTGACGCACAGGCCCTGTCGGCCGCCTTGCAGGCTGGGGCAACCTCCCCCCCGCACCATGGGCGTGGGCAAAGCACCTAATCCAACAATAACAATCAGGTACGTTATGCGCCATTACGACTCAGCAGTGAACTCCTTCGATTTTTTACGCCTGGCCGCGCAGGATTTGCAGGGCGAGCTGAATGCCTTGAATGCCTGCGTCGAATGCTGCGACCGCCACGCCGACGCAAATGCCGTGGCGTTGTATTGCGAAACGCGGGATGGCCGTGCCACGCATTACCGCTTCAGCGAACTGCAGGCCCATGCTGCGCGCTTCGGCAACTTTCTGCGGGAACAGGGAGTCAAGCCCGGAGAGCGTGTCGCGGGTCTGATGCCACGCACGGTTGAACTGTTGATCGCCATCTTGGGCACCTGGCGTATAGGCGCGGTCTACCAGCCGCTTTTTACCGCATTCGGTCCCAAGGCGATCGAGCAGCGATTGGGCTGCTCCAAGGCACGCTGGATCGTGACCGACGCGCACAACCGTTCCAAGCTGGATGACATCCCGGACTGCCCAGGCATCCTGGTGACCGGCGACCATGCACGGGCCCCAGGCGATTACGATTTCTGGAGTGCACTGGATCATCAACACACCGAATGCGCACCCGAGTTGCTGGATGCCAGTGCGCCTTTTCTGCTGATGTGCACCTCGGGCACCACCGGGCCGGCCAAACCGCTGGAAGTGCCTTTAAGCGCCCTCCTGGCCTTCAAGGGCTATATGCGTGATGCAATCGACCTGCGTGAGGGCGAGCCATTCTGGAACCTCGCCGACCCTGGCTGGGCGTATGGCCTGTACTATGCAGTGACCGGTCCATTGGCATGTGGCCATGCCACATTGTTTTATGACGGGCCGTTTTCGGTGGAGAGTACCTGCCGGATCATCGCCAAATACGGCATCCGCAACCTGGCCGGCTCGCCGACAGCCTATCGCCTGCTGATCGCGGCAGGAGCCGAGTTCGCCGACGCCGTGCGCGGCCACCTGCGTATCGTCAGCAGCGCCGGCGAGCCGCTCAACCCGCAAGTCATCCGTTGGTTTGCCGAACAGCTCGGCGTGGTCATCCACGACCATTACGGCCAGACCGAAATCGGCATGGTGCTGTGCAATCATCATGGGCTATGCCACCCGGTACGTGAGGGCTCGGCCGGCTATGCGGTGCCGGGATACCGGATTGTCGTGCTGGATGACGCCCACCGGGAATTGCCGACTGGCCAGCCTGGCGTGCTGGCGGTGGACCGCGAGCGTTCGCCGCAGTGCTGGTTCAACGGCTACTTCGCGATGCTGACCAACGCCTTCGTCAGCCGCTATTACTTGAGCGGCGATATCGTGGAGTTGAATGACGACGGCAGTATCAGCTTCGTCGGCCGTAA
>Ga0105251_10000090_pt1 | contig 87303 bp, 112 predicted proteins | sample KBSS64metaG_FD_80424 | JGI IMG/M metagenome (GOLD analysis project Ga0105251, IMG submission 80424) | Switchgrass rhizosphere microbial communities from Kellogg Biological Station, Michigan, USA - KBS S6-4 metaG | ecosystem: Host-associated > Plants > Roots > Rhizosphere > Soil | place...
GAGCGATCGCGAGCTGGTGGCGGGTACTGTGATCTACCGTGGCACGACCCACCACGCCACGCCGAGCAGTTTCCTGCCGGACATTGACGACGTAATCAATCACATGGCCAACCAGGCGTACGACAACAGCGAGTATGCCGACAACTTCCCAGACCTGACCAAAGAGCAGCAGGATGAGCTTGAGAGCCTGATGGAGCCTATGCGGGCCTGGGTCGATCGCCACTGCGATGTGAAATTCTACGAGGTGCGCGATATCGAGCCGTACACCGTGACTGCCGAGGACGTGGCCGCGGCAAAGGCTTACCGCCTGCAGCTTGAGGTGCAGCCATGAAGCGAGTCCACCCATACCTGGTACAAACCTCCCTTGGCGCTGCGCAGGCCATGGCCAAGGTGGGCGTAGAGTTCGTGCCGATGCCGATCACCAGCGCTGAGGATCATGTCGAGCTCGCTGACCAGATGGTCAAGCGCTTGCAGCAGCTGGCGCAGACGAACGATGTGGCCCACGGCCAGTGCAGCGGTTTGGCCGCCGCTGTCATGGCTGATGCCACTGCCAGCATCGACGAAGAGCTGCTGGCCGCCGTGGCGGTGCTGCGCAGCCATGGGCTATCGAACCTTGCCCAGGCGGTGGCCACCGCTCACACCGATCGTGCAACAGCACTACAGCTGCCGCTGGTGGCCAGCATGCCGAGCTTTGAAGACTACCCCGCGAGCATGGAGCGTGACCTACAGGCCGCGTTCAAGCAGGCCATTGAAGGGGTGGGCGGCAAAGTGGTGAACCTGGTGGTGGAGCTGCCCAACCAGCGGGACCCCAAATACTGGGAGTCCTACCCCGAGGAAGAGGGCGAGTGCTTCGAGCATGGCAAGTACCTGGCCGACGTCCGTAGTGCTCTCGAGGCCCAAGGCCTGCAGGTGAAACCATGACCGATCAAGAAAAGGCCCAGCGCCTTGGCGATGAACGCAAGCTGGTGCTGGTGGAGCGCTGCCACGTAGAAGCGCTGGTGAAGCATGAGGTCGAAGACCGCGAGGCCCTGCAGGCTCAATACGAGCTCCGTGCCGTACTGGCGGCGCCTGCTGACCCTATCCGCTGGGGTGCGCCTCGTACTGTCCGCGACCTGATGCGCCAGATGGCCACCCTTGACCCCGATCTTGAAGTTTTCGCCATGCACCGTATGCCGGCTGACTTCCGAGACGGCCGGCAGGTGGCTGCCGTGCACCTCAGTTCCTCATACGAGCGCGTTAAAGGCCGCTTCCTGAGCGACTACAAGGGTGACGGCCGCAAGGTGATTGCGTTCTGGTGCAAGGCAGACGAGCGCCAGGCCGATACGCTTGAGCCCTTCACCGTGCAGCTGCCCGGGTTCGATGGGTACAAAGACAACGTGGTGCGCGAGCTGCAGGCCGCGTTCACGCAAGCCATTGAGGCCGCTGGTGGCCAGGTGACTCCAAATGAGTAAAGCAACCGAGTATGGCCGTGACCTGTGGCTGATGCTGGCACCGACCTTTGACACGGCAACATCGCTTGATGGCTTTAGTGGCCATCAAGACAAGGCCCATGCCTTCGCGGGCTTCATTGCGGCTATCGCCGGCACCATGAGCGCTCAACTTGGCTCGGAAGGCACGCGCGCCATTCTGGAAGCCACCGCCCAGGCGCTTCCCAATACCCCAGGCCCTACGCTTCGAGTGGTGAAGTCGTGACTGTGCGCCCAGAAGCTGCCCGCGAGCAGTTCGAGGGCGCTTACATTGACGAAATGGTGGCGCAGTTCGGTGAATCGATCCGCGCCCAGGCCATTCGCATAGTGAGCTGGCGCCGTGAGGACGGTACCCACGGTGACCCAATGATTCGCCTTGCCTTCTGGGCCTGGCAGGCGTCCCGCCAGGCGCTGCAGGTGGTGAACCCGTTCGAGCTGATCATGGGTGACCCAGATGGCCAATGGGCGCATGAGAAGGTGAAAGAGTCGCTTAAGGCGCAAGGTTTGAGGATGAAGTCATGAATACCCAAGTTGAAGCATTGAAAACCGCTGCCCTGGCCTGTGCTCCACTGAGTTGTGCCGATGAGGCTGAGTACGAGCGCCGCCTGAGCGAGTTTTACAGCGAGTGCGGCCCTGACGAGGTGTTGGGCCTGATCGCTGAGAACGAACGTCTGCGCGGCCTGCTGGCGCCGGTAGCGGCATCCACGGCAAAGATCCGCCAGCGCTGGTTGGATAACATCGATGCAGCCACGCGTGCCGGCATCCCTAAGCTGGTCCGCCAGCGCCTGACCCGTACCTACGCTGAGATTCAAGACAGCATGAAGCACGGCGGCCGTAGTCGCCTGCTCGAGGAAGTAGATCGCCTGGACCGTGAGTGCGACACCGTGAAGGCTGAGCGCGAAGACCTGCGCAAGAACGCCGATCGTTACCTGGTGCTGCGCCACGCTGACGTCGACACGGTCCACAATGGCGGCCTGTTCGCCGGCCTGGTACCGGACAACGTGGTAATCAACGGTGAGGACCTGGATCAGCGCACTGATGCAGTGATCGAAGAGCAGCGCGCCTTCGTCAATGCAGTGCTGATGGGGAAGGAATACCGTTGCCAAGAGTGCAACCGCGCCACGGGCGGCCCGGTACCGAACCGCGCGTATGTAGTGTGCGCTTGTGGAGCCAGAACCCCCGAGACTGCAGCGCAGCCTGGCCACCCTGACTTCGGTGTGTTTGCCTGGCTGTACACCAGGCCGGGTACGCTTGACGCCCAAATCCACCTGACAAAGCAGAACTATCCCGGCAACTGGGTGGAGAACGGCGGGTATGTCACCACCGAGCTGTATACCGGCCCGGCGAACGATGAGCCTGCTGGCTGGGCCTATCGCTTGAAGCTGGGGGCATCACTTGCCAGATGGCAGGTCAGCCTAATAGAGCCGGCTTACAGCGGTGATCCGGGCGATATCGAGGTGAAGGCCCTGTACAAGCGTGATTCTGCAGCACCGGTGCAGGCCGAGGTCGATCCGATGCGGACGTTTGAAATCTGGTCAGAGGGATACAGGGCGACCGGCGAGGCGGCCACTGCGACCTGTCACGGGACATTCGAGGGCGCGACCTTCACAGAGGCTGTTCAGCGGTATCTGGAGACGCTTGGCCAGGAGAATCGAGCGTTCTACCGCCAGCATAACGATGGTACGTGGACCTGCTGGGGTTGCCGACTCTTCGACAACGAGGCCGATGCCCGTAAAGCGTTCGGGTAGCCAGCGGTAACCGGTGGGGCGCAAAGCCCTGCCGTAGCCGGCCAAGCCCGGCACTCAGAATGACCATACCCCTTACACAAGCCCGCTGATGACCGGCGGGCCGGAGACTGTCATGTCCGAAATAAGCCAAGTGGCGCCAATCGTGCGCAATACAGCCGTTATCGAGAAGGAAGCCGACCTGTGCCAGTACTTCATCCAGGAATTCAACGCGCTACCTGGTTGGACCTGCTATCCAGAGGCGGCAGGCTTCGACGTACTGGTGGTGCACGAGAGCGGGAGGCAGATAGGCGTGGAAGCGAAGCTGGCGCTCAATGCCAAGGTGGCGGACCAGATCATGCCGGAGCCGCGCGATGACTACTGGGGGCGGCCAGGGCCTGACCATCGCCTGGTTATCGTCAGCAAGATCACGGATGCCAGCGCTGGGATAGCCAAGATGCTCAAGTGCCTGGGCGTTACGGTGCTGTGCCCGCGTAAGACCTATGATCAAAAGCGGGGGGAGATCTATACCTTTGACCTGCGCCACCAGTTGCTTGACCGTGATGGGACTGCATCACCCTACAGTGCCGATCGGATGTTTGATTGGTGGCCGTCCGAACGATGCCGGGTGCCCATGCTGGCGACTACGCTGCCAGCCGGCGTTCCATCCCCGATGAGCCTGACACCCTGGAAAGAGGCGGCGATGAAAGTAGTTGCCCTGATGCGCAGTCAAGGGTTCATTACAGCCAAGCAGATCGCGGCCCATGGTATAGGCGTCACCAGCTGGACCCAGTCACCAGGGAGAAAGCCCGCCTGGCTGGCGCGGGGAGAGGTTCGCGGGCAATGGGTGGAGAGTGAGCATATGCCGGCATTCGACAAGCAGCATCCCGAGGCATATGCGCTGGTGGTCGAGCAGCTGCAGGCGGAGCTGGCCAAGCCACTGGCGTTGGCAGGAGCTGCCACTGCTGGAGTGCTTGCGCTGTGAGCAAGCGATGGATGACTGAGGAAACCCTGAATGCGCTTCCAGCAGGCTACAGGGTGCGGGAAATGGGCCAGAGCGGTCCAAACCCCCGCGCATCGGCCAAGCGCGCCCAGAGCAGCCAGCACGCCACACCGCCGGCACTGCCGCCAAGCGTAGCCCCTGCAGCGCCAAAGCCCACCGCCCTGGAGCGCATGCAGGCCAAGGGACGTTTGCCCAAGGGTGAAATGAACGCCACCGAGAAGCGCTATGCGGCGCTCCTGGATCAGCGCCGCATGGCCGGAGAGGTGCTGTGGTGGAAGTTCGAGGCCATCAAGCTGGAGCTGGCGCCCAATACGTCGTTGACCGTCGACTTCGCGGTGATGCTGGCGTGTGGCACCTTCGAAATGCACGACGTGAAGGGCTCCAAGGCGATTTATGCCGACGACGCCAAGGTCAAGATGAAGATTGCCGCCAACGAATTCCCGTTCGTGTTCCGCGTGGCGTACCCCATTCCCAAAGCGCAAGGCGGCGGGTGGAATATCGAGCCCGTTCGAGACTGACCCTCTCATAGCCGCCCGCTGGCACTCGCCCGGGCGGATACCCACACAAAATACTATGTAATTGTGGGACTACTCCGGCAGGCCTGCCGCATAAACTCCAAATAGCTGGCATTGTGCAATCACAAATCGAGGGAATTGCGGGCGCTTGCCTGTGCCCGGCACAAACCCATGGTCACAGCCGGCCGGTACAGCCCCGTGTTTTCCTGAAACACCCGTGTTTATGGGGCGCAGGAACGTGGCCACAATGCCAGCAATGGCAGCGAAGTAAATGCGCCAATGCCTTGATTAATGTACGCGGATAGTTTTTACTCGCCTCGAATCGCGCCAACGGAGGGTTAAAACCGGTGAATATGTACGCGGATAGTTCAGCGAAGCCGAATCAGAGTCAAAACGGAGCCGAAATGGGGGTTTTTGACCCGGTCGCACCTCTTTTTGACGAAAGCGAGGATTTGGGCGCTGGCGCCAGCCCGTCCGACCAGGCGCGCCAGGCTGAGGCTGAACTGATGGCGATCGTAGGCCCGCGCCTGCGCAAAGCCCGCAAGCTGGCCGGTTTTTCCGAGAGCGCTGCCGGGCTGGCGCTGGCGCATAAGGGCGTTACCCAGATCAGCCTGTTCGAGAACGGCCACCGGGCGCCGAGCCTCAACAACCTGAAACTGCTGGCGAAGCTCTACTGCGTGACCGTCGACTACCTGATGGGCGTGCACGACGACATTACCCGCGCACCAGAAGAGGGTAACCAGGCTGTGTTGGTGGGCGTGATGGCTGAGGCCGTCGGTAGCCAGTTCCATAGCATGGTCAACGCCATGGCGCGCCAGAGCGCAATCATGATCGAGGGTTTCAGCGCCGATCGCGAGCTGCTGGGCCAGGTGGCCACCATGGTCGAGAACCTGGGCAATGCACTGGAGATCGCCCGCCGCGATCCAGGCTACGACGACATTAAAAACGGCGCAAAGGTGCTCCGTTTGATGAGCGAATTGCATGTGACCATGAAAGAACACTGCGAACGGGTGAAGCGCGAGAAGCTGGCGCACGACGAAGTGGAGCCGGTTGCCGTTAACCCGGTGGAGATCAAAGAGCGGGTCCAGCAACTGCTGTTCCTGTGACCACCGCATAAAAGAGCGTTTTGGGGTTAGAGAGCGCTGTTTTATGCAGTGGGAGGGGCCGCCAGCGCCCTTATGGGACGTGTCTACGGACCTGGCATAAGGCACCCCCGCTGCAACCTGTGTGAGCGCTGTACCTGATGTTCTGCTGCCGAGGGAAGGACTGACCCACCGAATGGGTGCGTTGCGTGGTCGCTCGTTGTTGGTGGCCTGCTGGAGTTGTTTGCCGGCAGAGCCGCATGCCCGGGAAAGAGGGCGTGTGATGGGGTGCAGGACCGGCCCTAAACACCAATGGCATGGATAACCGCGAAGGGCAGAGGGTTGCTCCTCAATGCGCGCCTGACCAGAGGCGTGCCCGGTTCTGGAAACCGCTGTAGGTACCAGCCTGCAGCGTAGCGGCAAGGAAGGAAGTGAAAGGGCCCGCACACGCGGGCTTTTTTACAAACGTGCAGGAGGCGCAGGAAGTTGGCCCCTGTACCACGTTCAGCAATGCAGAAAGTGCGCTTGAGGTAGCCATGCCACGTAACCCTAAAACCGACAAACCTGACATGGGTGAGGATCAACTATCCGCGTCATCGGGTAAGCCCGGTGCTCGGTCACCCCGCACCGCGTCGGCTGTTAAGGTTAACAAGGGAAAGGCTGCCGGAAAGGGTGCCGGGAAAGCCCCCGCAACGGCAAAGAATTCTGCCCCCAAAAAGACCGCCAAAGCCGCGGCCGAGCCCGCCAGCACCACGCCTGGCAAGCAGGGCACCACCAAGATCAAAAACCCGATCCCGCTCTCTGAAAAAGAGCTGGAGGCCTTAGCGCTTGCGGAGTTGCACGGCTTGAGCCCGAAGATGGCCAAGTTCGTGGACCTGTACCTGGCCACCTACAACGCCACCCAGTCGTACCGTGATGCGGGCTATTCCGCCAAGAGCGACGCGGTGGCCGCTGCAGGGGCCAGCAGGCTGTTAAAGAAGGTTAAGAGCCATCCGTACTATGCCGCCCGCCAGGCCGAAATGTTCAAGCGCACCGCCGACGTGCAGAACGCCGTTATCGGTGTGATCCATGCCGCGGCCTTCGCTGATGCCCGGGAAATCTCCGAGCTGCGCCGCGCCTGCTGCCACTACTGCCACGGTATCGACCACCGGTACCAGCACACTCCCCGGGAAATGGAAGACCGCCTGGCCGAGTACGAAGCCGCCCTGGCGGATGCGAAGAACAACAACAAAACCCTGCCCCCCTTCGATGAACTGGGCGGCCTGGGCTATGACAAGCGCCTTCCGCCCCACCCGGACTGCCCGGAGTGCGCAGGCGAGGGCTACCAGTACCTCTACTTCCATGACTCTCGCTCCTACAGCCCAGCCGCATTGGCGCTGTATGAGGGCGTCGAGAAGACGAAAGACGGCCTCAAAGTGCACGCGGGCTCCCAGAAGGCCTACCGCGAGCTGCTGGGCAAGATCTTCGACCTACACGTCGAACCCGCCGTTGTCGTACAGGCCGGGCCGAGCACCGAAGAGCTGGACGAACGCATTGCGCGCGCCCACGAGAAGACAGAGCGCCAACGCGCGGAAATGCAGGAGCGCCTGCGCATGATTGAGGAAGGAAAATTGGGATGACCGCTATTGCATCCATCGCCGACCTGATACCCGACGCTGCGCAGGTCCGCGCGTCTCGTAAGCGTGCCGGCCTGAGCCAGCGCGCCAGTGCCGCCCTGATCCACGTCAGCCGCCGTTCCTGGCAGAGCTACGAGAAGGGCGAGGCTGAAATCAAGCTAGGCCTGTGGGAGCTGTTCCAGTTCAAAACTGGGCAGCTGTGGGTAAGGCCCCTGGCGCTCGCTACCGAATCCAAACCGACCCGCCGCCGCGGCCGGGCCGAGAACCTGAAACCGTACACCTCGAGACAACTGCAGGAGCAAGGGCAATGAACCAAGCGGTAGACATGCTGAAAATCAACGACACCGATCTGCTCAAGCTCGAGCAGGTAGAGCCGTTTCGCCAATACCTGGTCGGCCACAAGTGCAAGACCCGTAAGGGTAACGGCAACGCCCAGCTGCTGTTCGTAGGCACGTCCGCCGGCTGGGCGGTGGTGCAGAAAGGCGCCGGCGGTACCGTCAAGACGCCGATCGGCCTGCGCCCCGTCATCGAGGACTTCCTCAAGTCCCCGCTGACCCGCTCGCTGGGCCTGGCCAAGCGTATGCGCGAGGCTCACCAGCTGGACCTGGACAACGACCTGGCGCAGCGCGTGGCGGCCGCGGTAGCTGATCCTGCGCCAGCGCCTACCGCTAACACTGATTGTGCTGGCTTGTCCGAGGCGGCGAGCTTCACCCCAGTGTGCGGCACGCTCAATGGCACGCTTTGCGTCCCTGGAGAAAGCTCTGGATCGCGCGAGGCTGCCGAGCGTAGCCGCCAGTGGTCGGAGTTCGGCGAGCTCTTGAAGCGTGTCGACGCCGAGTGCAAGAACGCCGGCCCGCACTTCCTGGTATCGCCTGAGCTGCGTGAGCGGATGCTGAAAGGCGGTATCAAGATCTACCCGGCGCCAGCGGCTGACCTGCAGCACCTGGAAGACCTGCGCGATGACTTCGCCATTCATTGCCCGCTGCCCATGCTCGAGGGCGAAGACCTGGCCACCTACGCTGATCGCCGGTGGGCCTACGCGGATTTGATGATGAGCAAGCGCAACCCCCAGGACGCGGATAAATAGGGAGCACCCCGCATGCAGTGCCGTTATTGCGACGGTGCGCGTGTGGTGTGGCGCCACCAGGGCCGACCTACCGCTTACACCTACTGCCAAGACTGCGGGCGCCGCAACTGTGAGAGGGCCGGGAAGGCCCTTCCACACGGTTTCAACGAATGCGCCCGGGCTCAATTACCTTTGAAGATGCTGTGACCATGTACAACAACCCCGCTTTGACCAATGCAGGCAGCACCCGCACCCGCCCATCGATTGCGGTGGTCGACCTTAAAACCAATGAGCGCATGCGCGTGGAGCTGGAGATAGGCGAGACGTTGTATGTGCGTTGCCCGGCCGGATCGGTGCAGCGTGTAGAGCGCCAGCACCTGCCCGCCGAGCGCTGGGAGATCATCGAGGCATCGCCCCTGGCAGGTGCCGCATGATGTTCCTGGAGCGCGCCGACTTTGAACACGCCTGCGCCGAGGCGGGTATCACCGCCCTCGAGCGCGCCGGCGACGGTTATGTCGATCCCGGCACCCAGGCCACCTACCAGGTATGGCTAAGCGCTGCCAAGCCGCTGGGTGACGCTGGCGCCACTCCGGTGATATGGGCCACCCGCCGCGCCAACAAGCCCCACGGGCTGAGTTACACCCGTCCGCCTGGCCCTGGCTCTACCGGCTGGGATGAGAAAGCCCGCAAGGGCTGGCAGCCACCTATGCCGCTCTTCCTCAACGTGCCAGCCGTCTCCCCTGTGGCCATGGCCATGGTGATGGAGCGCCTGCGCCAGCAGGAAGGCGAGGGCTACAGCCAGGACTGGGACCAGCAGTACACCGGGGGCGAGCTGATCCGCGCTGCGGGCTGCTACGTGTTCCAGGCGGCCGGCATTCAGCCATTCGCCTATCAGCGCTTCTGGCCATGGCCTGCCCATCCCATGAAACGCTGTGACGCCAGTGAATCCATCAACAAGGCCGTGGCGCTGCTGATCGCCGATCGTGAGCGCCACCACGCACAAGGAAGCCAGGAATGACTCTTTACGCCGATCTTCGCTGGCCAGCCTTTGCCGAGCGCTATGCCTGTGACCCGCACGCCTTTGCCGTCGACGTGTGTGGCGTAGCGATCCCTGACCAACTGCTGGGCGCACTCCCGCATCTGGATGCCTCCAGGCTGATGCTGCATAACGCCGGCAGCCAGGAGCAACAGGGCGTGGTGCTGGCGGTGCTGGCGCTGTGGCACATCACCACCACACCGGACTCGCTCACAATGCTGTCATCGCCCGCGGACAGCGCCAGCGAAACAAACCGCGCCATTGCACAGCTGCACAAGCACATCAGGACCGGCCGCTTCTACTGGCTGGCGCGTGGCATCAAGCACCGCGCTACCGGATGGGCCGTGGAGGGGCGCCTTGGCAGCGCTATCAAGATGCGCAAGGCGTCGGCCAGGTATCCCGAGGCATTGGCCGGAGAGTACGCCCAGCGCCTGCTGTGGCTCGTGGAAGGCGGCGAGAAGTTGCCAGCCACCTGCCTGGGGGTAATCGGCAGCACCATGGTCTACGAGGGCAATGCCCTGGTCATCGCCCATGACTGGCATGTTCCAGAGTTCACCATGAACTGGATCAGGGGGCATGGGTATCCGCTTGTCGACCTCGAGCAGTCGCAAGCACCCACCTACGCCGAGCAGCGAGCTCGCCACCAGGACGATATGCGCCACTTCGTCGAGCTGGTAGCCGGCAAGCCCCTATCAAGCCATCAGGCCGCTCTTCTGGCGACCCTGGTGCAGAGCGCCCCAGTGGCGCAAACCCCGCGCTAAACGCTATCCAGGCGCCCCGTACAGTGGGGCGCTGAGTAATCCCCCGCCAGGGGGCGGTAAGGGATGGCATGGCCAGATCGTCAAAACAGAAGGTAGAGCGGGCAGCCATTGACGCTGATGCGCGCTACCCGGAATTCATGGAGCGTTACGCCGCCGATATCTACGCCTTTGCGGTCGAGGTGTGTGGTATGGACGTCACGCACCAGCAGAAAGACCTGTTTGACGAAACCAGCGTGTTCGGCGCCCGTGTGTCGGTGGCGTCTGGCCACGGTACCGGCAAGACGCGCTCGTTTGGCGTGATCGGCTTCTGGCACATGCTGTGCTATCCCAATTCCAACACCTACATAACCGCGCCCAAGCTCAAGACGGTGCGAGAGGGTGTATGGAAGGAAATGACCAACCTGCTGGCGGAGATCAAGAAAGGCCCGCACGCGTGGGTTGCTGAGTACATCGAGATTCAAGCCGAGAAGGTCTACATCAAGACCCGTTCGGCTACCTGGTTCATCACCACCCGCACCGCGCCCCGTGGCTCGCCTGAGAACTTGGCCGGTACCCACGAACGCTACCTGCTATGGATGGCGGACGAGGCGTCTGGTATCCCGGACGCAAACTTTGGCGTGATCGGTGGCGCACTGACCGACAAGCGTAACCGCTTCATCATGGCGTCACAGCCTACCCGTGATAGCGGTTTCTTCCGGGACACGCACCACAACCTGAGCAAGGCGCAGGGCGGCGAGTGGACGGCGCTTACCTTCAACTCCGAAGACAGCCCGCTGGTCGACCTGCCATTCATCAAGGCCAAGATCATCCAGTACGGCGGGCGTGATGAGCCTGAGTACCAGATCAAGGTCCGGGGCATGTTCCCGACCAACTCCAGCAAGTACCTGGTCAGCCGTGTGGCGGTCGAGCGCGTCATTGAAGGCCCGCGGGTCATCCTGGACGGCGAGGCATACGGTCACGTCATTGTCGTCGACGTGGCGGCCGGTGTGGGTCGAGATAAGACGGTGGCCACCCACTTCAAGGTCATCGGTAACGGCGATCGCATGTCGCCCGATCGGCGCCGCGTGGAAGTGGTCGACGTGCCGGTCTACACCAGCACCGAGGATTGGACGCCGGTGGCGCGCAAGGTGCTGGACTACGCCGCACAGTTCAGCAACGTCACGATCGTCGTCGACACCAACGCCATGGGTAACCAGTTCCTCAAGCGCCTGCAGGAGCTTGGCCAGGGCGGTATCCACTGCAAGGGCGTGCGCTGGGGCGAACTGCCGTTCTCCAACGAATACCGCAAGCGCTTCCTCAACCAGCGCGCCCAATCCACCGTGCACGCGATCGAGGCCATCAAAGATGGCGCCATTCGCTTCACCAGCAAATACAAAAAGGACCTGCTCGACCAGGCCAGCCGTATGCCGTACCACCTGGACGAGCTCGGGCGGTACCACATTGCCCGTAAGCAGGACATGGCGTCCGAGAACCTGCCGTCGCCCGACTACTTCGACACCGTCTGTATGGTCTTCCTGGAAAGCGTGGACTACGTGCCGGCGCGCGCCGAAAGCGAGTCGCTGGTACAGGACAAGCGCGAGCAAGCCCTTGAGAAGGCCATGGAAGAGCTGGCCGACCTGGACTGACAACAACACCCCGCGCCGTGCTGGCGCCTACCACTGAGAGCTGACACATGAACAAGTACCTGCTGACCCGCGAAGAGATCGAAAAGGCCATCGACGGCCCGCCAGTGATCCGCCATGACGAGCGGTGGGGGCATATGCTCACTGTGGTGGTAGCTGCAGGGGTGGGGCGCTATTGCACGGTGGCCACGCACTTGCTCGTTGCTGGCGAGGGCAACCGGACGCACCCCGATCGGCGCCGCGTGGAAAAGGTGGGCGTGCCCGTATTCTCGGACAGCGAAAACCTGCGGGGGCTGATACACCAGGTGATCGACTACGCCATGGACCTGCCCAACGTCACCGTAGCAATCGACACCAGCGGCATTGGTATTCACTTCCTCAAGCAGCTGCAGGAGCTGGCGCCGGGGCTGCGCGTGCGTGGCGTGCAGTTCGGTGGCGTGATCCGCCATGCCAAGCGCTACCACACGCCTCGAGCGCAGGCCTACGTCGAGGCTGCTGAGGCTATCAGGGATGGCGCTGTGCGGCTCTGCAGTGCGATGGGGGACGCCATCAGCAGGCAGGGACGGGCGCTGCCCTATTCATTCGATGAGAACGGCCTGTATCGCATCCCACCCTACGCCCAAATGTGCGCCCAACCTGCAGGGCCGCCTGACCTATGGGACACCGTTGCGATGGCGTTCCTGGACGGTGTGACCGTGACACCGGTACCAGGTAGCGAATGTGTGGGCAGGGCACCCGTTCAAGTGCCCCCTAAAGCACACACGCAATGACGGCAAGGCACTGATTCGCAGCCAAAAAGCATGGTTTTTCGTCCGAATCATGTACGCGGATAGTTTTTTTCATGGCAAATTGCCCTTTTCCGCAGTCATGTCAGGGATCGAGTCATGCAATTCAACTGCTACGCACGCCCACACAACCAGGTTGTCGACGCCACCGCCTTTGTGGCCTTCCGCGCAGATAACAAGTTCGTCATGGGGGTGCTGCCCAGCGGCGTCGAGCGCCTCCTACTGACTTTCCACCACGGCCCGGACGGCGATCGCCCGGAAGGGCAGCGGGTCACCCTCAAAGCCATCGAAGCGGGGCTGCCAGGCGTGCTTCGCGCCAGCCGTGACGTGCTGGTGATGGAGGTCAGGGTGCTGGCGGTCGTGGGCGAGGGCTATCAGCGGGAGGTGCGCACAGCCGCGGGTGTGTTCTCCCTCTCCCGGCGCCAGGACGTGCGCCCGTTCAAGATGGCGTGTGAGCGCAATGCTCAGCTGCGCCTGGCCGACGCCTCGACGCGCCACATCGAGCGCCCTTGTCTTCCTCCTGCAGGCGGCCGGCAGGCGGCGTGGATTACACAATCGTCCCAATATGTCGCCAGGGCTGGCATTTGATACGCCAAAAGACAATTAAGACTACTGAATCTATTGATTATGTAATCTAGGGCGTCTAAAATTGGTTCATAAGTAATCAGCGCCTTGGAGGGCAGGACGATGTCGAAAGAATTCAAGAAGGGCCAAGCCGTAATCCATTTTTCCAACTGGGATAGCAAGGGGACCTGGTACTTCCGTCGTGCCATCGTCAAGTCTTGCGGCGCCAAGCAAATGACCCTCGAAGCCGTCGACAGCGGCGAAATGATGGGCTGCAACTTCCGCCCGAATTCGGACACCCACTACACCCTGACCTGGCAGGGCCAAGAGCGCACCGCCCAGCATAGCGCCTGCACCATGGCCGACATGACCGACGAAGAGGCCCATGCCGTCTGCATCAGGATGGCCGAAGGCACCCTGGCCCAAGAGCGCGAGCACTTCGCCAACTGCCTGAAAAGGAACGCTGGCGCCGGCTACGACAACGCTATCAAACGCAAGCAGGCCGAGCTTCACGAGCCCCGCAGCCGTGCATACGAGGACAGGGCCAAGTAATCAGAAATCGCCCAATAAGCCCCTTGACTGGGGCTTTGCCGGTACCGAAATCAGCCAGCACTAGACCATGACCTACACCCTCGACTGCTCCACCCCGTTCGAGCTGCTCCAGTTCAAGGCCGAAGTTGCCGAGCGGGGTTACCGCTACGTCACGATAGGCCTGACCCTGCGCTACTGGAAATGACCACACAAGCCCGCCTATGCGGGCTTTGTCGGTACCACCTACACAAGATGGAAGCCAGATAATGCAAGACCAACCCAACACTGCGCCGGCCCAAGCGCCAGCCATTGAGGACCAGGTAGGCGAGCTGTTCGACGCCATTGAAAGCCTGGACCTGCCCGATGACGTGAGCCATGAGGTGCTGACCGCCGCCCTGCTGGCGCAAAGCGACAAGATCCGGGCCATCGCCCAGGCCTGTGAAAGAACGCGCGTATACGTGCGTGCCAAGGCTCAGGTAGACGAGTTTGCCGGCGAGATTGAGGCTACCCAGCCTCCGGACGGTCGCCTGGTCGCCGCCTGGCTGTGGTTGCTGGGGCGCATGGCTGGCGCCCCCACCTACCTCCACACCATCAGCTCTATCCGCATCCTCATGCCCCTGGTTGCTCGCTTCTTGCCCGCAACCGTAGCGCCCGCATCCAGCGAACTGTGAAAGGAAACACTCCCATGCCAGCACCTAAGCGCAAGACCCCCGCCCAGCTCCAAGCCCAGTGCGACAAGTGGAACGCCGTAAACCCGGTAGGTACCGCTATCGCCTTCGAGAACATCCGCGGCCAGGGCACTACCCACACCGGCAAGACCACCAGCGAGGCCCAAGTTCTCGGTGGCCATAGCGCTGTGGTGTGGTTCGACGGTAAGAGCGGCGCGGTGTCCCTGGACCACTGCATGGCGGTCAACGTGAAAGGGGGCGAAACGCTGTGACAGCGGCCATCAAAAAGCCCCATTTCGACTTCAAGACCCAATACGGCCTTGGCTTCGACCCTCAAGACGATGAGATTGTGGTGGATTTCTTCTGCGGTGGCGGCGGCGCCGGTACCGGCCTGGAAATGGGCCTGGGCCGCACCGTGACCGTGGCCAAAAACCACAACCCCGCGGCAATCAGCATGCACACCGTCAACCATCCGGCCGCCCGGCACTTCACCACGGACGTATTCGAGGGTGACCCGGACGAAGAGTGCGCCGGCCGTCCAGTTGGTTGGTTCCATATGTCGCCAGACTGCACCCACCATAGCCAGGCCGCCGGCGGGCAACCGCGCAAGCGCGAGATTCGCAACCTGTCTTGGATTGGCCTGAAATGGGCGGGCAAGAAGAAACCGCGCGTCATCAGCCTCGAGAACGTTAAGCAGATCCTGCAGTGGGGGCCTCTGGTCGCTAAGCGTGACAAGGCTACCGGCCGCGTTGTGACACTCGACCTGGTGCCGCACCCGACCAAGCCTAAGAGCATGGTCAATCGCGTGGCCAACCCTGGCGAGCAGGTACCGTTGTCCAATCAGTTCCTGGTACCCAACCCCAAGCGCCAGGGGACCACCTGGCACCGGTTTGTGCGCCTACTGGAAGGCTTGGGCTATGCGGTCGAATGGCGCGTGATCAAGGCATGTGATTTCGGGGCCCCAACAATCCGCGAACGCCTGTTCATGATTGCTCGCTGCGATGGCCAGCCGATCGTGTGGCCGGAGCCCACCCACGCCAAGAATCCAGCCAAAGGCCAGCAGAAGTGGCGCACCGCTGCCGACTGCATCGACTGGAGTGTGCCAAGCAAGAGCATTTTCGGGCGTAGCAAGCCCCTGGCCGACGCCACGTTGCGCCGTGTGGCTAAGGGCATGAAAAAGTTTGTGATCGATAACCCGCAACCTTTCATCGTGCCGATCGCTAACTGGTCCGGTGACAGCGTTCAATCTGTCAATGAACCGCTGCGCACCGTCACTGCCTGGCCGCGAGGCGGCACCTTCGCCATGGCCAGTCCTACTTTGGTGCAAACCGGATATGGCGAGCGTGAGGGACAGAAACCACGCGTGCCAGGCCTTGATCAGCCGCTGGGAACGGTGGTCGCTGGCGGGGTGAAGCATGCGCTTACGTCGGCGATCATGGTGCAGAACAACAACCACCGGGGCACCGTCCCGTCTACGGGTCGCGCTGTGGACGAGCCCATGTCTACGGTGACCGTCAAGTCTCCGCAGAGCCTGGCCACCGCCCACCTGACCACGTTGCGCAACAATTGCATTGGTAGCGAGATTGGCGCCCCGATCGCCACTATCACCGCCGGCGCCGAGCACCATGGGTTGGTCGAGTACACGCTGTCACCAGAGCACGAGGCCGGCGCCCTGCGCGTGGCTGCGTTCCTGATCAGCTACTACGGCACTGAAAACACCAGCGCGGCAGACGCGCCGGCGCCAACGGTCACCACCAAAGACCGCCTGGGCCTGGTCACTGTGCTCGTGAAAGGAACGCCCTATGTGATCGTCGATATCTGCCTGCGCATGCTGCAGCCGTCCGAACTGTACAAGGCCCAAGGCTTCCCGGCCGACTACATCATTGACCGGGGCTCGGACGGTGAGCCGTTCACCAAGTCCCAGCAGGTGCATATGTGCGGCAACAGTGTCAGCCCACCACCAATGGCAGCCTTGGCCCGTGCTAACGATCCATGGCGCGTTGTTGATCGCCTATCCAGTGCAGCCTAACTACTACGCCGGCCTATGGCCGGTTTCAGGTATCCCTATGAGCACAGATAAACAAGCCATGAACATTCCAGGCCCAAAGGAAGTACTCAGCGCGCTGCGCTTTGCCGGTCAGGGGGCATTTGCTGACGAGCTTGAGGCGCTTGTGGCCACGCCGCCCTATCCGCACCAGTCAAAGCCGGCACCTTTGCCAGCCAGCGTGGGTGGCGTCAAAACGTTCGGCGTCGTGCCTGACCCGGTGTATGGACGCAATCAGTTCGGCCCCACGGCCCGCGATACCGTAGAGCCGCTGTATGTTCTGCTCTCGGACCACCTGGCCTTGCGCGCCCAGCTGGACCGGCAGGGGGTCCTGCTGCAGCGCGCCTTGCCATACCTCAGTAACACGCCAGACCTTGTGCAGAACGGCGCCGAGGATCTAGCCGAAGAAATTTGCAGCGTTTCGGTTGCGCGTGATGAGCGGGCAGAGTTCGAGGCCGCCTATTGCGAGTACTTCAACGCGCTGCCAGGCGTTTCTACGCCCATCACGCCCGAGCAAATGCGCGAGTCTCGCAACGGCGATCACTACGGTGAGGGGGCGAATGGGAGAAACCTTCGTTGGGCAGGCTGGCAGATGTGCGCCGCCCGTAGGAGCAAGCCATGAGCGCCGCCAGAGAATCGGCCTTGCCGCGCTTCATTGGTAAAGTGCCTCTTGCCGGCCGCCACTACGCCGCCGAGTGCACGCGCTGTGGCTGGGTAGGGAGCTCCGAAGAGCTCACCGATGACGCGCAGTGCGCTCGTATCAAAGGCGACCACATGTGCCTGGGCGATGTAGACGAGATCGGCGCCGACCGCCTGCTGGGCGTTATTCAAGCTCTGTTCCAGCCTGCTGAGCCCTTTGCCTGGATTGGCGACTACGCAGCCTGTGGTGGTGGTAAGGCGGTATTCGATCGCGAGCTGGCCGAGAAGATCACCGATCGCATGTGTCAGATCACCCCCGTCTACACCAATCCCCTGGTTATGCCAGGCCCTTGGCAGCCACTGCGAGCGCCTGGCCAGATTCAGGTGGGTGACTGGATCAGCGCCACGGTGGCCGGCAGCCTCATCTGTGCCCGGGCCCAGCTGGTCATTGAGCCAGGTACCGCGCGGGAGGAAATCGTCTACAACCGGAAGAAAAATCACTACTTCGTCACGTCGATGGCCTTGGACGGCACCAGCAACCACAAAGGCGTGCTGGTGGCCAAAGCCAAGCCCTGACCCACACAGCAGCATGACAACCCCCTTCATTGGGGGTTTGTCAGTGCCGGGGGTTGCCCCGACATACACAAGGAATCAGCCATGTTAGACAACCGCCCAATGGGCACCATCGATCTCAAGGGCACCGCTCTGGTGTTCGTGCCGATCACTGAAAATGCCGTGTACAAGGTCGAGCTGTCACGCGTTGCCGCCAGCGGCGACACCCTGGCAGCTGAGCGCTATGCAGAGGGCGCCTGGAGCGTCTGCGAGATCGTCCGCGAAGAAGAACCCGCCTTGCTGCAGTGGGTAGAGGAAAGCGCCAAGCGCCTTGCTCCTGATGAATACCAGTGGTGGGAGCAGCGCCTGGCCGTGGCGCCGCGGCGCAGCCAGGCCGAACGCATCACGCGCCTGGTCAACGAGATCATGGCGAAATTCGACATGACACAGAAGGCCGTAGCCGAGCGTGTGGGTGTCACCCGCCAGACGCTGCACGGATTCAGCACGGGCCGCGGCAAGGGTTCTGGCGTCACCCTGGAACTTGCCCTGGAAGCGCTGCTGGCGCGCCCAGTGTTCGGCGTCGCCGAAGAAAACTAGGCCCAAGGCCGCTTCCACCCCAATTCCCGGCGCCAACACGCCAACCAACAAGGACACCGCAATGCCTATCAAAAACATGATCGTCCACAACATCGACAAGAAGCCCGACGGCAGCCCTGCAGCGCTGCACCTGAGCTCCGCCGTGCTGCCTGTGAGCGATGCTATCGAAAACCTGCTGTTCGACCTCAATGACGCCTACAACGGCAAGCAGGGCAAGGCGTGGGGCTTCTTCCACGGCGAATCTGGCGCTTACCCACTGAGCGGGTGGCTCAAAGCCCACCTGGACGGCAAGAGCAGCTTTGTCGAGTTCACCCAGCAGGCCGCCGAGCAGCTCACCAAGCTGATGGAGGAATCGAACCTTTCCAGCGGTGGCCACGTCGTGTTTGCCCACTACCAGCAGGGTATGACCGACTATCTGTCGATCGCGATGCTGCACCACGCTGACAGCGTTCTGGTGACCCCTGAGCTGCAGGTGACCACGTCGCGCCACCTGGACCTGTCCAAGATCCATCTGGCGGCGCGTATCAACCTGAGCGAGTGGAAGAACAACGCCCAGTCCAAGCAGTACATATCGTTCCTCAAGGGCAAGAACGGCAAAAAGATCTCTGACTACTTCCGCGACTTCATCGGCTGCCAGGAAGGCATCGACGGCGCTGGCGAGACGCGCACGCTGCTCAAGGCGTTCAGCGACTATGTGGAACAGGAAGACCTGCCCGAGGAATCGGCGCGCGAGAAGACCGCCACCCTGGTCGACTACGCCGCCAGCCAGATCAAGGTGGGCGAGCCGGTCACCCTGGCCGAGCTGTCGACGCTGCTGGATGAGGACCGCCCGCAGAACTTCGCAGAGTTCATCCGTAATGCCGATTACGGCCTCTCGCCTGAGATCCCGGCGGATAAGCGCACCTTGAACCAGTTCCGCCGCTTCACCGGGCGCGCTGAGGGGCTGTCGATCAGCTTTGAACAGCACCTGCTGGGCGATCGCATCGAGTTCGACCGCGAGGGCAACACGCTCACCATCCGTAACATCCCTACCGCACTGAGCGACCAGCTCAAGCGCGCTGAACCGGAGGCGGTGTAACCATGCAAGCGCCTGTGATCGATTTCGGCACGCTGCCGACCACTGACCCTGCCCAAGTCACCGAGGCAGGCCGCCAGGAGATCCTGGAGCAGGTCATGGCCATGCACGAGAAGGTGGCCAGCGCCTGGAGCAAGGCCGATTACCCCAACGCCCCCGAAGATGCCGTGCTCGAGCACGAGCGCCTCGAGCAGGAGCTGATCAACCTGGTGGGGCGCGTGATGCACCTGCCGGACTCCGTCGAGGGTGTACGCTTCCTGGAGCGCTGGTTTGATTCCCGGGTCAAGCAACTGGCCGATATGTCGGTGGTTGCCCAGGCGGGTACCCTCATTCAGTTCAAAGATGATCCTGGTGGAGCTATTCAGCTGAACGAGGACATGGCCAAAGGCATGCGCCTGGGGTTTATTGCCGCGCAGACGATCTTTGACAAATTCCCGATCAGCATGGAAATCACCGAGCGCACTGCCGACTGATCAATTCGGCGCCGTCGCTGGCGGCGCCTTCTAGGAGACACCTATGGACCCAATGAAAACAGACCAAATGCCAGTTTCAGGGCACGTTGAGGGAATTGAGCAGCTTGATAAGGCCGGGTGCTATCGCTTGGCCAATAAGTACACTGTCGTCTTGCTCATCGTCCAGGGAATCTGGACCCTGTTGGTTCATGACAATGACCTCAAGTTCTGCGGTGTAGCTAACAAGTTTGTGCAGAATGGGATTTCGGGCAATTGGGCGTGGGTGACGGCAACCGGCGATGGGACCGATTCACAGCACACCCTCGGGCCTCGTATCGAGCTCCGCATGGTCGACGGGCACCTGCTGCCACCGATTGATAAGGCACAGTGGTCCTATGCAACCGGTATGAGCTCCATGATGGTCACCGACCGTGAGCGGGCAGCGATCATGGCCTTCCGCGGTAAAGGCTCAATGGGATAACGAAGGATCTGGACCCACCCCAAAAACGACCAATCGCCCCTTATAAAACGTTTCAATGTTTTAACCACCGTTTTATATCTGTTTTGGGCATTGTGAATAACTGGGGTGGGCCCATAACCCACGGGGCGCGCGGCTTGTGCACAACCCTGTGGGCGGGTGGGTAAATTACGATTAGGGTGGGTAAATTACGTTTTGGGGTGGGTAAATTACTGGGTTTGGTGGGTAAATTACGCCGCGCCAGCCCGTTTTGGCCCATTTGGGTGGGTAAATTACGGCAAAGCACGGTGGTGGCGATTACCAGAGGCCTTGGAAATGCCCTCAAACCCCCGGATTTACTGGTTTTGCCAGCATAGCGCCACTCCCATCCCGTAATTTACACACCCACCCACCGTACCCACCGTTGCCCGTCGGCTTTCCTTGAGTGCCCACCAGCACCTATCATCCACGCACAGCCAGATATTGAGAACGCGTATGCCAGCCACCAAGGACCCTAGCACGAGGAATCTGCAGGCGGTACAGGCCCTGCAGGCCAAGCATGAGGACAGGAAGCGCCAGCGCGCCAAGCAGGGCGACCTGCTGGAAGGGATGGAGCAACCCCAGCCCAAGGTGCCGGCAACCACCGCGGATGCGAAGTCCATCACCGTGAAGCCGGCGACCACGCGCAAGAAACCGCGCGGCGCTGAGCAGCCCGACTTCTTTGCGCCCATGCTGTACGACGTGGGGGCGAAGGATAACCGCGGCGTGATGGACGTGGCCGTTTACCGGTTGTCCAAGAAAGACAAGCGCGCCAACCAGGTGATGCGCTTCGAGCTGCCTGACGGATACGTGCAAGTCACCTCCGGCCCGTATGGCATGGCGTCGGTATGGGACTATGACCTGGTGCTGATGGCGATATCGCACCTCACTGAGGCTATGAACAAGTTCGCCGACGGCGATCGCCAAGATATCCCCCAGCAGACGTTCAGGCCGCACATTGGTGAGGTGTTGAAGTTCTGCCGCAAGGACAACGGGGGCAACCAGAAAGACTTCGTAGTCGAGGCGCTCAACCGCCTGAGCACCACGCACGTCGCCATTGAGCGCAAGGTGTCCCGGGATGGTGAGGCCAAGATCGTCAACAATGGCGACCCGCTGATACACGGCACCCGGGTGATCAGTAATGCCGCCACCAACAAGGTCGAGTACGTCGAATTCCGCCTGGCCAACTGGATGTATGAGGAAATCACCAGTGGCGCCAAGCCGGACGTGCTGACCATGCACCCGGACTACTTCCTGATGGAATCGGGCATTGAGCGCTTCCTGTACCGACTGGCGCGCAAGGCCGCGGGCAAGAGCGGCGCCCGCTGGGGCTTCAAAACGATCTACCAGCGCAGTGGCAGCACCTCCAAGTTCAAGGAGTTCTCCCGCATGCTGCGCGAAATCATCCAGGGCAACACCCTGCCCGAATACCACCTGGTGGAAGAGGACGGCATAGAAGGGCCGGTACTCGCCATGGTGCACCGCAACGTCGCGAACAAGTGGGCCAACCCAACGCCGCCCGACGCGGAGTAACCCCCCGGGCGCGCAAACCTCGCCCATAAGCGCCAGCACGGCGCCGTCACAATTCCCCGATTAGCCACATTGCTGGCGCCTGCAGGGGAAACGGTTGTGATCGAGGTGTCGAGGTTCTATCGGGAGGTGCGCCTGTTCGCCGTAACAGAGCCCTCCTATTCGAGCTCCCGCCAGGTGGTGCGCACATACCCCAATGAGCGCTACGACCTGTCACTGGTGGCGCGCCGCGTGTATGGCGATCCCTCCGAGACGCTGGCCATCATGGCGGCCGCTGGGCTCGCTACCGTCGACGCTGAGCTCAAGGAACAAGACCTGGTGCTGCCCACCAGCGAGCACCTGCGCTACCTCAAGGAAAAGTGTGGGCTGAGCACTGAAACCAGGAAGGTGCGCTGATGGCTGCCCAGAAGCCCAAGCGCCCGGAGTTCATCCAGGGCGCAGCCAGGTCGGGCAAAGAGGCGCGCGAGTCGTTTGAATACGACCTGAGACGCCGCCTTGCCGACCAGGACGTCATCCTGAGTGCCGACGACCTGTCTGGCCTGTATGACCCTGACCGGAAGCTGTTCACGACGATCGACGGCAAGCCCCGCATGCTTACCATCGACGATATCGTCGCCTTCAAGGCCGCGGTGCGCGATATCCAGCGCAAGCATGGCCAGTACAAGGGGAACAAGCCCACCGGCGCCGCTGGCGGCATCCTGGCGCGCCAGGTGATCGACCTGTCACGGCCCGAGGACCGCCAGCGCGGTAACAAAGAGATCCACTTTGCCACCCCGGTATCCAACCGCGCGGGCGTTGTGCTCTTCCAGACCAATGCCGGGCCCAACTCCGACGTCCAGCGCCACTATGTGCAGGTCCAGTTCATGGGCTATGACAGCGCGCTGGCGGGCGGTACCGCCGTCAAGGCCGCGGCCAAGCAGCTGGCAACCGGCAAGGTGAAGTTTGACTGTGACTGTGGCCGGCATACCTTCTGGTTCCGCTACATCGCCACGATCGGCAACTTCAACTATGGCCGGGCAGAGGACGGTTTCCCCAAGGTGCGCAACCCCAAGCTGTATGGCGTGGCCTGTAAGCACGTCCTGCGCGTCATGGCGGTGATCACCCACGGCCCGACGTTCGAGAACTTCGCCCAGCGGATGATCCACAACGGCCGTAAGACGCTGAGCAACAAGAATCAAATCGTCTCGGTGGCCGACCAGCAGAAGTTCATAGAGCAGGCCCTACAGGCGCGAAAGCGCGATCGCACCATCACCAGCAGCGAAGAGCGCCGCGCCGTACGCCAGGCCCAGCCCGCGCAGCAGCGCCGCGCCGCCGAGCGGGTCAAGGCTGCCAATGACACGCTACGCAAGACGCATAAGGAAAAGGTCAACAAGTCCGTGCCCTTTGAACAGAAAATCAAGACGCTGATGGCGATGGGCTACGGGCGCGATGCCGCCATGGCCGCGATTGCTGCCGCTGACCAGGCCCAGAGGTAACCATGCTCAATAACGTGGCGAAAGCCGTAAACCGCGCCAACCGCCAGCGCACACTGCGCGAGCCCAACCGGCTGGACTGCGTCCTGTTCAACAAGCAGGTAGAGCGCACCAACGCCACCCCCGACCCGGATGACCTCGAGGACGAGCCGGGCACCATGGGCGGCGCTGGCGTGCTGTCTGATGAGGATGAGGTCAACTATTCGTGGGTACCGGCCACCGATGCGGTGATCCACTTCTCGCAGGGCTTCGCGGCCAAGCTGGGAAACACTTCGGACGATGGCGGATACCAGGACTATGCCGATGGCGTTGTAGAGGCCTCAATCGAGCCAGAATTCGCCCCTGATACAGACGGCTATGTCATGCCAGACAAGCGCATGCTGGTGGCGGTGCTGGTGGGCGACGGGGTGATCGTCAATTACGAGATCGTCGGCGTCACCGGCAATCTCAACATCCCCCCTTACACCCGCAAATACCTGCTCAACCCGCGCCCGGACGAAGACGCCACCGCCGGGCTGTAGGCCATGAAAACCGCGCAAAGCGCCCAGAAATCGGGCGTTTTGGCGCCGGTACGCTGGTGCCCAAATAGGCCTATTGCGTACCCACTCCCATGGCAGACCAACCCAAAGCGAAACGCAAGCTCCTGAGCAGCCTGGCGAGCGCGACCAGAAACGCCGCGCAGCTGCTTTTGGGCGAAGTGGCAGAGCCCCAGATTCAAACCTCTGTATCGACCTTCGACGCCGACTACGTGGGCGTTGAAATGATGCTGGGCAATACCGAGCGCCCAGCACGCTCCCGCGTCGAGATCTACATGAAATGGCACCACATGGTGCAGTCGGGCCTGATGAACACCATCCTGCGCCTGCATGTGCAGATGGCGCTGGGCGGCCACGAGACGACGGGCGAGACGGTATTCATCGAGCCCAAGCCGGGTATCAGTGCCGGCGAAAAGAAGATGGTCGACGAGCTGCAGTGTCTGGCCAAGTTCTTCAACCAGAACGCCCACCAGGTGTGCTTCAACGCCGCCGGCTATGGCGATGCCTTCGCCACCCTGTATGTGCGCAAGGGTGAAGGCCTTTTCGCACTGAATTGCGACATTTTCCCACCCATGGTGCAGCCCTATGAGGTGCTGGGCCAGACGGTCACCTATGTGGTCACGCTGGGCACCAAGGTCACCACGCGCATGAGCCACATGGACATGGTGCGCATGAAAATGCCGCGCATGGGCTACCTGCCGCAGATGCGGGCCGTGGAGAACGCCCAGAAGATCAACCTCGAGGCGCGTGACCCTGCGCAGATGCAGCCATTGCCGGCGCTGATTGGTGGCTCATTCCTGGAGGCCGCAGAAGAAGACTTCGACAACCTGGAAGCGGCCCTGCGCGGCCTGGTGGGGCAGCGTATCGCCGGCTCGATTGATGAGACGATGATCGGCGCCAACATGACGGACATGACCGTCGACCAGCAAGAGAGCTTCATGCGCTCGCTGGAACGCATGCTGCGCACCATGAAAGAGCGTGCCGAGCACGCGGTGAAGACCGGCCGCTACTCGACGTCTCGCCACTTCCACGTCATGCCGACCTTCAACGACAAGCAGCTGACGCAAATCAGCTCGTTCCAGGGCACCTCAAACTCCGGCGCCGGTACCAACATCGAAGACGTGATGTTCCACGCCCGCAAGCTGGCCGGTACCGGCGGCATTGACCTGTCCATGGTGGGCTTTGCTGACCAGCTGACCGGTGGCCTGGGCGAGGGTGGCTTTAACCGCACCAGCAGCCAGGCCGCTGAACGCTCCCGGATCATCCGTACCTCTTTCACCGCGTTCTGTAACGACGTGATCGATCGCCACATGATCGCCAAGCACGGCCGCACTTGGGCCGAGGACGAACGCCCCTATGTCATCAACTTCTACGGCTCGATTGCCGCCCTGGAGGCCGAGAAACAGGCGAGCCGAGAGCGGGCTATCAACAGCTCGCTGATGCTGGTGCAGATGCTGGCGCAGCTGCGCGAACTGGGCCTGCCCCCAGAAACCAATGAGCAAATCTTTATCAAATCCGAGCTCGACCACGATTTCGCCAAGGTGCTTTCCGATGGCCTCAAGGACGCCAAGCCCCCGGTGCAGCCGGGTATGGGCTTTGGGGGTGGCGGTGAGGGTGACGACGACCTTGATCCGCTGCCGCCCGAGCGCGCCCTTTCCAATGATTCAAACGACGACGAGGCCGCCTAATGCGCAAACTTACCGAAGTAATCCGCTACAACGTAAAAGACCGCGGCCGCGACTTCACTGGCGTCGATCGCGACGTCGACATTCCGGCGCTGGTGCTGCTGATCAACAGCCCATTCGTGCAAGAGTCCGTGCGTAAGGGCGACATTTACGGCTACATGGGCCACGGATTCCGGGAAAAGTATGGCCTGGACCTGCCCGAGGCGGTCATTGATCCGCATACCGGCAAGACCGTCACCCTCGAGCCGGCCGTCAAGACGGTGATGATCAAGGCCTACCCAGACGGCACGATCGAGCATCAGCAGGAGTTCCTGCCGACCACCGCCGGCCGTATCGCGTGGCGTCTCTACCAAAGCGGCAACTGGGGGTTCAGTTCCGTGTTCTATGCGCCCGCCATCAACGGCAAGCGCACGCCCAAGAACTATTTCGGCATGGACTTCGTCAAGAGCCCGAACTACGACACCAACCGCGGCTATGACGCCATGCTGGACAGCACCAACCCGGGCGCGTTGGCCGGGGCCCCGAGCTTCCAGGAAGAGTACAACGCGATGCTGGACAGCGTGGATGCCATCATGGCGGCCAACGACGCCGCGGCCGAGAGCATCAGCAAGGAATACCTGCATCAATGCCGGCTCAACGATGACCTGGTGGAGCAGAACGCAAAGCTGCTCGAGCGCCTGTCTGCGCTGAGCAAGGGCCAGGCCGTGGGCGCAATGCTTGATAGCACCCCAGTGGCCGTGCTCGAGCGTGGGCACCACTTCTCCCGCGATCGCGCCTCGGAAATGCTCGATAGCGCCCGCCACTACATGGAAGTGCCCCTGGCAGGCTTCGAGCCAGGCCCGGAAGCGGCCAAGGCCCAGCAGGAACAATCGCTGCTACAGAGAAGCGTGGCGCTGGTACAGAACGTGATCGGGCGTCTCTGATATGGCGCTCAATCACGATTCGGCGGGGTTCCTGGTCGGCCCCCGCCTGACTGACGACCTGGACAAGATCACCCGAGAGCTTGAGCTGCTGCGCGCCATCCGCGGCGACACGCAGGAGACGGTAGCGCAACTGGGGATGCTGGTGGACGCGCTGAGCGGCTTGGACTCGGTCACGCCAGCTGAGCCCAACCGCCCGCCGGCGCCGGCCCAGGGGCCTGATACGCCGCCTGCTGCTGCCATTGACCTCAATGTGGTGGTAGAGGTCCAACAGGGAGATTCAATTGCCTCTGTGAGCAGTGACAGCCCCCTGGCTGGCGTCAATCCACCTGTGCCGGCGCCTCTGGATACGGCAGCCCCTGCCGTTGCTGATCCGCGGGTGGAGCGCATTGAACGCGAGCGCGAGCGGCGCCAGCGGCGGACCGAGAATGCTCGAGCAGAGCGCCAGAGCCGGCCGGAGAATGCCCGGGCCGAGCGCAAGCGGGGCGCAGACGGGCGTTTTGACAGTTCGGCCAGGGAGGACGCCGACACGGGCGAATCGCGCACGGCAAGAGCCATGGGCGCCGCCTCCGAGTCGCTGGCGAGCGTGGCGGAAGGCTTGAGCTCCGGCGCGGACAACGTAGACCCCAGCGTCACCGCGGCCAAGGAACTGGGTGGCATCGTTTCCCCGGTGATGGGCGCCATCAAGCCGCTGGGCCGCCTGTTCGGCATGGGCCGATCGCCCGATGACAAGCGCCAGCGCCAAAACGTCACCTGGTACCGACGTATCTGGGGGGAGCTGCGCGAAGGCAACAAGAAAAGCGGCGGCCGAGGCTTGGGGCTGCTGCTGACGGGCCTTATGTCGATGCTGGGCCTGCTGCTGGCGCCATTGCGCGCCCTGGCCCGTGTTACCGGCCTCCTGCGCGTTGCGGGGGCGGTTGGTGGCCTGGCCAAGGGGCTGGGTAGTCTCGTGCGTGGCCGACGCACCAGCACCCCCATGAGCGATCGCGCGCGGCGCCGGGCAGAGCGGCGATCGGCTGCTACAGCAGGTCGGGTAGATCCGTCTGGCGGCCGTGGCCGTGTCGATCCCAACGGTGGGCCGGGGCCACGGCGTGATAGTTCCTGGCGCAATGGCCAGCGGGGCGAGCGCTCGACGCGTAACACAGGCAGCGGCGGTGCCGGCGAGGATGGCCCGGGCGATCGGCCTGGGCGTGGCGGTCGGTCGCGCCTGGGCAGGGCTGTAGGTGGCATCGGGAGTGCCAGCAAGGGCCTGCTGAGAAAGCTGCCTGTGGTTGGTGCACTGCTGGGCGCCGGGATGTTCGCCAGCGCGGCCATGGCCAAGGATGAGCCCAATGCCACTGCAGAAGAGCGCCAGGCCAACAAAGCGGACCGCTGGGGCACCATGGGCGGCGTTGTCGGTGGCGTGATGGGTAGCGCGCTTGGCATGTTCGGCGGCCCAGCTGGTGCCGTGCTGGGTGGCATGCTGGGTGATCGCCTGGGTACCGCGGTAGGCGAGTGGCTGAGCTCCATTGATATCGACGGCATGCTGGCCGGCATCAGTGGCGCATGGGGCACGGTCACCGATGGCGTGGCCAAGCTGGCAGCTGATGCGTTTGAGGCGGTAGAAAGCGGCTGGACTGCCCTGGTATCCAAAGGCGCCCAAGTCTTCACCGGGATGGCCGACTGGGCTAAGGAAACCTGGAAGAAGGCTAGCGATGCGTTCCTGAATGCCCGTGACACCGTCAAGGACAAGATCCAAAGCGGCAAGGACTATGTCAGCGACAAGGCGGCCTCGGTCCGGGACTATGGCCAGAACGCGTTAAACAAGGTCACCGGCGGGCGCTATACCGGCGGCTCCAATGCGCGCAAGGCCGAGTTGATCAAGGCCATGGATGAGGGCGGCATTACTGATGCGCAGTCCAAGGCGGCGCTGATGGCCAACGTCGACCATGAGTCGGGGGGCTTCAAGTCCAGTGAGGAAAATCTCAACTACAGCGCCAAGCGCCTGCAGGAGGTGTTCCCCAAGTACTACAAGGACGCCGCGAGCGCCCGAGCAGACGCCAACAACCCCGAGGCGATCGCCAACCGGGTGTACGGCGGGCGCATGGGCAACACAGAGGCGGGCGACGGGTTCAAATACCGCGGGCGTGGCGATATCCAGCTGACCGGCAAGGCCCAGTACGAAGCCATGGGCCAGAAACTTGGCATTGACCTGGTGAATAACCCAGAGCTGGCCAGCGATCCGAAGTACTCCGCCCAGATCGCTGTGCAGCACTGGAAGGATTCGGGCGCCAATGCCGCAGCTGCCCGTGGCGATATCCGCGGCGCGCGGGTCAAGACCAACGGCGGTACCAACGGCCTGGCCGACGTCGAGGCCAAGTATGAGCAGTACCTGGTGCAGGCCAAGGCGGGCGATCTAACCCCCACACGCCAGGCCAATGAGGTGCGTGTAGCGGCGCCTGCGCCAGCCATGGAGGCCATCAAGCACACGGTGGCCACCGTGAAGGGGCAGCCAGCCACCACTGGCATATCGCCGCTGCTGCAGGGCGCCAGCAAGCCAGGCGCAGCAGCCCCAGTGGGCGTGCTGGCCATGCCGACCGCCCAGCCAGGTACTGCAGCGCCAGGCGTGACGCCGCTGGTGGCGAAGACGACCCACCCGGTGGGCGTTCTACCCATTCCGCAGGCCGCGCCGGCTCCGGTTGGGGTGCTGGCACGGTCCAAGGCGGGGCCAGATACTGCCGCGCCGGCGGGCGTGACGCCGTTGGTACCGAAACCGGCCAGCCCGGTGGATGCGGCGGCTGTCCCGCAGGCAGCGCCAGCACCAGCTGCAGCGCAGGGCAACCCAGTGGCGGCGGATTCGGCACGACCTGGAAGTGCTGGTGTGCAAGTGACCCCGCTGGCGCCGATCGCCGCCAGCGCGATAGGTGCACCTGCCGTGGGCGTGATGCCGATTCCGCCTGCCGCGGCGGTACCGGTGTCGCCCCCCGCTAACCCGGGCAGTGTGTCGGCCCAGGCGCCAGCTATGATGGCCATCGCGGCGCCGGCCGCCCCGGCGCCGTTGAAAGTGCCAAGTTACAGCGCCCCGGCGCCGGATGCCTCGCAACAGCGCATTGCCGCCACACCGCAGGTGGCCAAGCCGTTGGCGCAGCCCAGCAAGGCACCCGCAGCGCCAGCGCCGCAGATGACCGTGCCGCTCACCCAGAACCTGGGAGACAGAGCGATCGCCCACGCGGCTACAGGGGGGATCGGCATGGGAGGCTTTGCCAGGGTGCTGTAACGTCCAAGCCACGCAAACCGCCACGCAATGTGGCGGTTTTTCTTTGTCACCATGGCGCTCAATAAACCGTGCTGGTGCCCTATGGCTGATGACTCGCTAAACGCCGACCTGCTGTTTCGGATGATTGCCCACTGGCTGAAAACCAAGCCCAGAACCTATCTGGGCTCGACCTACGGTGCACCGCTCGAAGACTGGCTGCAAAAGCCACTCAGTTCCCCGATCGCTGACGCCTTCCTAGCCAAGATGAAAGCCGATATTCCCGTGCTTGCAGCGCTGCCCGTGGGAACGATCAGTCTTGAGGCCACCAACAACGGTATCGATCGCAAAAACCTGTATATCAACATCAACGGCGCTTCGGTCAGCGTTGATGCCCTGACCGGAGAGGTGGACCGTGGCAGTTACTAAAGACCAATTCATTCAGCAGGCGGTCAACGAGATCGCCGGCTATCCCACCCTGGCGGCCCGCTATGCGATCGGCGATCCGATGATCATGCAGATGATCGCCGCCAATGCGGCCATGCTGGCGCGCCTGAGCGAGCAGGTCGACACGACCAGTGCTGAGCCCTTCACCAAGGCGCGGGACGTCACAGTGCGCGCTGACGGCGCCGTAAAGGGCATCCTTTCGTTTGCCACGCCAACCATCTGCCGGATCAAGGTAACCAACGGCTCGGATAGCCAGATGCAGGTCATCGCCGGACGGGAGCTGATCGATCAGCAGGGGCGCTATTGGCTGGTAACGGGTGGCGTGACGGTGCTGGGCGGGCAGGTCGGCTACATGGTGGCCAACCAGGTGAAGACGCGCACGCTGACGCATTCGGTCACCCAATCCAGGCCGTTCTACACGATCCCGATCCCGCAGGCAGAGGTGGGCTATATCGCCGACGTTGCAGTCGCGGACTTCGAGCTCTCCAACGAGTTCGCGAACACCCTGGCCGGCGACAAGGTGTTCAACATCAAAAGCGATGAGTCGAGCCAGCTGAGCGTGCAGTTTGGTATCGCCAACCTGACCGGCTACCAGCCCGCGCTGGGCGAGAGCATCACTGTGCGGGTGCAGGACACTGAGGGCGAGCTCACCCTATCCGAAGGCATGAAGTTCGCATTTCGCTACGCTGGCGCCAGCACCGGGCTACTCGAGTCGCAGATGGTCATGGAGCTGTCTGAGGTCACGCAGCCCGGCGCCGACCCCATGGATATCAATACCATGCGGGAAATTTGCTCATACCCGGCGATCTACGATGAAAGCGCGGTATTCCTGTCCAATTTCGACTTTCTGGTGCGTAAAAAGGTGGCGCCGGTCACCTTCCTGAGTATCTGGAACGAAGCGCGGGAAGAGGCTGTGCGCGGCTCAAATGTGATGAACATGAATTGCCTGTTTGTGGCGGCGTCGAAGGAAGGCGGCGACGACGCCACCCTGCACAAGCGCATCAAGGAAATCGTGGCCCGGGCTGACAGCAGCCTGCGCTACCGGATTCGGGCCGTGGTGCCTTCAATCGTCTCGGTCAAGCTGACGCTCTACATCACGTCGGTTTATGACGAGGCTGCCGTGAAGGAAGCGGTGCGCACCCTGATGCTCGCCAAGTACGGGGCGAACTCGGCCTGGTCGCAGCGCGGTGAGGCCAGGATGCTGGAGAAGGACATTTACGACCTTCTGCGCAATAGCGTGGAGGCGCTCAACCCGCGGCTGGGTAACCTGGTGATCAACTCCATCACCAACGAAATACCCGTTGTGCTGCCCGAGCACCATCGCTACATCACCGACGCCAGCCTGCAGGTCTTTGTCGAGGAAGCCGAATAATGGAGCTGATCCCTCTGCAGCGCAGCGCCGTGGCCGACGACGTGGAGGCCGAATTTAAAGCCCTGTTCCTTCAACTCTACAAGGACCGGGTAGACCCAGGTGTAAACGAGCTGGCGCTCTACGGCATGCCGCAACTGGGCTCCATCGACATCATTGAGCGCTATGTGTCGGGTGACGGCCTGGCGGTGCTGCGCACGACCACGGTGGAGCACATCCGGCATCTGTTCCACGCCTGGCGCTACAACAACCCCCAGCGCGGTACCGCATTCCTGGCGGCCTATCTCAACGTGCTGTTTGGGCCCGTTTACACGATCGCGCAGCTGTGGTGCCACAAGGATGGCAAGTACCCAGACGATTGCCTTAGCGAGGATGAGCTCAAAAGCGCAGGGGGTGACTTTGAGGACTACTACCTTACAAGCCGCCTGCGCGTAGACATTGAGACAGATATCGTTCCTGAGCGCATCTTGCGCGCGGCCCGCACGGCGGTGGCTGCCAAGTTTGTGCTGGAGTTGCGAGCCGCCTTGAGCCTCAACGCAATCTATCCGGCGGGCATGATCGCCAGCATGGTCACCGTCTGCCGTACTACTGGCTCGGAAATCTACTACCCCCGCAGCGTGGAGGGGCCTGTCACCGTCGGGCCAGCCTACATTGCCGGCGGCACAAACCTGACTTACAGCATCGGCGGCGGGGCGCAAAGTCACCTCAATTGAGCCGTTTTTGGGCCCTCAGAATTTGGCGCAACACCAAATCTGGGGGCTTTATGGCAAATCCTGTAATCATCAACCCGACATTGACCCAAGCGGGTCAGGCGGCGGCGTTCAATGCCGCCGGTACCGGGCTCGAACTCACCCTGACCCATGTGTCATTCGGCACTGCGCACTACGACCCCAAGGGTACCGAAGTTGCCCTGAAAAGCCCGGTAGGCAACAAGGTGCCCGTAGCTGGCGCCAGCCGTCCAACCCCCTATCAGATCCGCATGACCAGCGCCTGGCGCGAAAACGTCGGCCAGGTGCCGGTGGGCGAGATCGGCTGGTGGGCAGGCGACGTCCTGGTGTTCGTCTGGTCCAAGCAGGACGGTACCGTTGCTTCCTACAAGACCGACGGCGTCACCTATGTGCTGTTCAACGACTTGTCGTTCGCCTCGGTACCGGCGAACAGCATCAGCTTTGTCGTTGACCCGAATGAAAGCGTGGCGCTGGCGGCCCTGGCTGCGCACGAGGGCGCGTCTAACGCTCACCCGCAGTATGCCCTGCGCGCGAAGTTCCCCGACTACCAAGGGCACTTGTGGGGCAATGTCGGGGGCTCTGCCAACGCCATCACCCTGACCCTGCCGGCCATTGTCGAGCTGACTGAATACATTCTGGGCCAGCGCTTCTCGTTCAAGGCTACCGCCAGCAACACCGGCGCCGCTACGATCAATATCAATGGCGTCGGCGCCAAGCCCGTCCTCAAGACCGGCGGCGTTGCCGTAACCGCAGGCAGCATCATCGCCGGCGGCGTGTATGACGTTTACTACGACGGCACTGCTTTCCAGCTGACCGCCGGCGCAGGCTTTGCCAGCTCCGAAGCCACCACCGCCGAAGTCACTGGCACCACCGCCACCAGCAGCACCAACTGGGTATCCGTGCGCCGCCTGCTCGAATCCCAGGCCCTGCGCGCGCCTCTGCTGAGTCCTGCGCTCACCGGCACGCCAACTGCACCCACGGCCGCCAAAGGCACCAATAACACCCAGATCGCGACCACGGCGTTTGTGGCCGCGGCTCTGGCGGCGCTGGTCGACTCTTCACCTGCAGCGCTCGACACCTTGAAGGAGCTGGCGACCGCGCTGGGCAATGACCCGAACTTTGCCACCACCATGGCCACGCAGCTTGGCCTCAAAGCCCCGTTGGCGAGCCCGGCGCTCAGCGGCAACCCGACCGTTCCAAACCAGGCCGACGGCGATAACGACACCTCGATCGCAAACACCGCGTTCGTTCAGCGGGCGCTAGCGCTGTACGGCATCGGCCCAAGCGCTGCAAACGTCAGTGACGCCAACGCCATCAATGCCGGCGGCCTGTACAACCTGGCAACAGTCGGCAATGGCGGCGTGAACGGGCCGTCCCAGATCGGGACAGTGGGCTGGTACATCTTCCACCTCAACACCGGCACCTCTGCTATCCAGATCGCAGGGCCAGCGACCAGCGTTACCGCCAACCGCACCCGGCTGTTCCACCGCCAACAGTTCGGTAGCGGCTGGACGGACTGGAAAGAGTTTGCCGATACCGACTCCCCCAGCTTCACCGGCACCCCGACGGCGCCCACGGCCGCAGTAGGTACCAACACCGACCAGGTGGCCACCATGAAGGCCCTGGTGCAGGCCATGTTGGCCGGTGGTATTGGCAACCTGGATTACCAGCCCGGCTGGCCCAATACCTCTATCAACAACTGCTTGAACGTCGGGGCCGGCGCCTATCGCACCGTGGCAAGCAACACGGATCTTCCGCCAGGCCTGAACACCTCATCGACCGTGCAGTTCTTCCTGCGCCTGTCGACGGCTTCCAGCATTCAGGCTACGCAGGTCGTGCAGGGGCCTGGCTACGCCAAGACCTTTGTTCGATACGCGAACGGTGGCACCCCAGAAAACCCCTTGTGGTCCGCCTGGCAAGAGCTGGCGTCCGTTGACCAGATCAATCAGCTGATCAGTGCTGTAGGTTGGGGCGTGAGCCTCGCCCCGGCGCTCAATGGTGTGGATGCGAACCGCATCAGTGGTTCGTTCATGATCAGCAACACCGACGCCACAGATTCGGGCCTGCCGCTGTCCGTCGGGCATGTCATCCTGCACCTGGCGGGGGGGACCGCGACAAGTGGCCATAGCCAGTTCGCCACACCTGTCACCTCGGTTGCCGCGAACAAAAACCGCGTATGGCATCGGCAAATGTGGTCGGGGACGTGGAGCGCGTGGCAGGAGTTCGCTTACACGGACTCTCCGGCGCTCAGCGGCACGCCGACCGCCCCGACTGCACCAGTAGGTACCAATACCGACCAAATCGCGACCATGAAGGCGCTGCTCGCTGGCCTGGCTGCCAACGGCCTGGGCACCAGCGCGCAGCCGGCAATTACCGACCTGGACGACGTCTCACTTACATCGGGCTTTTACAAGTTCCCAAACACTGCGAACGCCATCCCGCTGGCGAGCACCTCGGGCATGCTGCTCCATCAGACCTACGGCACCGGCTATGCCGCTCAGATGGTGATCACCGTGCAGCAGGCCAACGCTACGCTGTACAACCGAGTATTCACCCGGACGCTCAACTCCGGCACCTGGGGGCCGTGGCAGGAACAGGCGCGGGTAGACTCGCCGTCCTTCACCGGTACGCCTTCCGCCCCGACACCTGCGTCGGGCAACAACTCGACCCAGATCGCCACCACTGGCTTTGTGCAGGACGCGATTGCGCCTAAAGCACCGCTGGCAAGCCCTGCGTTCACTGGCTCGCCCACGGCGCCAACCCAGGCAAGCGGCAACAACAGCACTCGTCTGGCCACGACCGCATTTGTCCAAGCTGCGCTGAGCGCTTTGGTGGCATCGGCACCTGGTACGCTCGACACCCTGAAAGAGCTGGCGGATGCGTTGGGCAACGACCCAAACTTTGCCACCACCCTGGCTAGCCAGCTGGCGCTCAAGGCACCGCTGGCTAGTCCAGACTTCACCGGTATGCCTACTGCCCCAAACGGCGCCGACGGGGACAGCACCACTCGGATCGCGACCACGTCGTTTGTACATAAGACACTGGGCTTTGCAGGGTGGGGGCCGGATGGTCAAGCGCGCGCCAATCTGGGCGCGGGCGTAGACCTCAACACCTTGCGCACCCCAGGCTCCTACGGGCAGACGCTCAACAACAACGCAACGCTGGCGCTGAACTACCCTGTGGCCACGGCGGGCACCCTGCTGGTCCAATCGGCCAGCACCACCATCACCACCCAGGTCTATATCCAGTACAACTCTGGCCGCATGTGGGTGCGCAGCTTCTACAACACCTGGTCGGCCTGGAGCGAGGTGGCATTCCTTGATTCGCCTACCTTCACGGGAACCCCGTCTGCGCCTAGCGCTGCCGCTGGCAATAGCTCTACCCAGCTGGCGAACACCGCATTCGTCCAGGACGCTATCGGGGGCGCGACCGCTACCTCGGTTGCAGGCTCGGGCACTACGACGCTGACCGCCGCCCAGGCTGGCGTGGGCACGGTTGTGCTGACAGGTGTATTGACGGGCAACAAGAACGTTGTGCTGCCAACCGTCAAAGGACGCTGGACCATCGTAAACAACACCACCGGCGCTTACACGCTGACGGTCAAGTATGCGAGCGGTACCGGCATTGTCGTGACGCAAGGCACCAGCTCGATGCTTTGGGGTGATGGCGTCAACGTCATGTTGAGCCAGACGGACTTCAACAGCCCGGCGATGACAGGCACGCCAACCGCACCTACGCCCGTACCTTTCACCGGCGATAAAAAGGTGGTGAACGCGGAGTTTGTCCAAACCAGGGGTGTCCAGTACAGCAGTATCACGCAGCGAAATCAGGCGGGAACGCTGGCGGGGGTGATTGGCCACATTGGCGGGATCATCCACTTCTGGGGCAACTTCATCATGGGCTACACGTTGCCGAATAGCGCCACGCTCAACGTGCCAATCGGCGCCGTGGTGCGCGTTCAGAACTGGTCGCTAAATACGGTGTCCTTGGGCGTGCAAGGAAGTGACAAAATCCAGGCGAGCGGAAACGCGGGCACTGGGAACCTGGTAAGCCTTCCTCCTGACACATACGTTGACGCTCGCTACTACGGGCAAAACATCTGGATTCTCGATGGTACTGGCGTCGATTCGCTGAAGATGCCGTGGACGCGTTATGACTCGCAGACAGGTGGGTACGAGAAGAAGCCCAACGGGCTCATCGAGCAGTGGGGGTCCATTGTGCTCCCGCCCTACGTGTCTGCCGCTTCCATCGATACGACCTTTCCCATCGGCTTTTCTCTCTATTGCCTGAATTTGAGCGCGACAATCGGGATTTCTACTCAGGATTTTGACGTCTCCGATATCCGAACCGCACGGCAAGAGCTCAGCGTTTCAATCCCAACCAAATCAGGGTTTGAAGGACAAGCGTTCATGGACAACCTGCTGTTCCACTCGCGATACGTTCAATGGCGCGCCTTCGGGTATTGATCCCTACATAACTTAGCGGGGGCAGTCTTGCCCCCTTTGGAGTGCTACATGCCAATTTACGCCAGCCCTTCTGCCCGGGCTTTCTACGATTCGATTGATAACCTGCCCGATGACGCCATAGAAATCAGCGATGACCTGTATCGGGAGCTCATGGATGGGCAGCGAACCCAACTGCTCGACTGGACCGTCTTTCCACCGGCATTGAAGTCCCGGGCAGTCGCGCTGACAGCGGATCAGTTGGTCGCCAAGATCGATGCTCGAGTGGCCGAAATCTACGCGACCTGGTCCCGCTTCGACAGTGAGGACAACCTGCGCCAGATCGCTGCGCAAAAGTTCCAGGATGCAGGTTACGAGGGTGAGGTCAGCGTGTGGATCAGCAGCTACGCCCGTGCGGCTGGCCTGACCGACCGCGAGGCTACTGACCTGATTCTGCAGCAGGCTGAGCAGAAAGTGCGGGCCCAGGAACAGTTGGCCGAATTGCGCCTACGCAAATATGAACTGAGCGCCGTTGCCGCCGCCGACCGAACCGCTCGGTACAACGAGATCATGGCGCTTATCGAAGAAATTGCAGCCAGTGTCGATACGCAAACCCCTGTGAATGGCTGACCGCACCTACTGATAGCCTACGGAGATAGCCAGCGGGACTATCTCCCCTGGCTGGGTTTGAGGTTTATATGTCAAAGCGCGATGGCAGTTTCGATCAGATCAAAAAGGGCTTTGGCCGGTACCTGGCGCGCTGGCGCAAGGGCATTTACGCCGACTACGCCGACACCGCTGCTGTGCAGCATTTCCTGGCCAGGCCGATGGCGCAGGCCATCCAGTGGGCGCCTGCACGCATGATCGACGCTGCAGAGGAAATGCTCGAGCTCTACCGCAAGGCATCCAATGACGAACACGGCCCCGCTGGAATGCTGCCGGTGGTGCTGCTGGCGATGGATGACAACTTTCTCGGTACCGGCGCCGACTGGGGCGGCGTGCACATTGGTCGGCGCCTGGTGCAGATCGTCGAGGGCGGTTCCTGGTACGGCTACAAGCACGTTATGCAGGATCGGCGCGTGCAGGTGGTGATCATTGCCAGCGAGGGCGGTTCGGCCCAGAGCCTGGCCGCCCAGCTGGCCTCATTCATCCAGGAGCCGAAGAACCGCTGGTTTGACGCGCCATACGAGTTTGGCCAGTACAAGGTGCCGATGCCGGTAGCACTGGAAACCAACCGTGTGGACTGGATGAACGTGGCCGCACCAGGTGACGCCAAGAACATCAAAATTCTGGCGGCCGATATCACCCTCAAGTGCTCAATCCCATTCTTCGACGCGCCAGGGCCGGGCGATGCCAACGACGGTAGCGCCAATACGCCGCCAGGCTACCCGCCATTGCGCGAAGTGCAGCTGGACGATGCTGTCTCAGGGGTGCGGGCAAACGGCACCGTAGAGGGCGTCACCTGGAGCAGCAGCCGGTGAACGTTCTACTCTCGGAAACCGGCGATCAGCTGCCTACCGACGTGGTGCTGCGCTGGGTATCGCGCTCGGACCTGGCGCCGGTACCGCGGACCATTGAATTCACCGCCAAGCTGATCGATGGCGTGGAAAAGCGCCTGGTCAACGGGGCGTCGTTCTGGTCGGGGCGTGAAAACCTGCGCTATGAGATCGTGCACACCGACAAGGCGCAGCCTCTGGGGCAGGTGCAGGGGAGCAGCCAGCAGCAGGCCATGACGGTTACCGGCCTGCTGCACAACTGCGCCAGCGTGGCCAAGCCGCGCCAGACGGCTGTGGTGCAGGAAGGGCAGACCTTTGGCGCCGCCTTCCGGGCTTGTGGGGCCTATGCCTCGATCGCCAACGACTTCGTAGTGCCGCGCTTTACGTGTTTCCGGGGGTTTGAGCCAAGTGTGCACCTGGTGCAGGTGCTGCAGGAGGAAGGCGCGGCCCTGGTGCTGCGTAATGGCCAGATCAGCGCCACCCGCCTGGTCGACCTGATGGCGCAGCAGCCGGTGGACACCATTGGCCAGGTGGACAGCAGCGCCAAGGTGGAGAGTGTCATGCACCAGTACCAGCAGGTACCGTCGTATTACTCCACCGACGACAAGGCTGATCTACTCAATGGGCCCATGGGTGAGGGGCGGCGCATGCACTTCCAGCCCGGGTTGGACCTGCGCCAGCTGCGCAACGCCAGCAGCGTCCTGGTGCGCACAAAGACCGTCGACAGCATGATTTGCCAGCAGATCATTGCCGGGGACGTGCTGCGCGTGGCTGGGGAAAACCTGGTGGTGATCACGGCCGCGCACTGCATGGAGAATAACGAAGGCGCTGTGGAAGACCGCAGCCGGCTATGGCTGGGGAAACTGTTCGATGCCAAGTGATATTTACCCGGGGTTTGTTCGTTCCGTGAACCGCGCACGGCGAGAGGTCCGGGTAGAGATCCCGCCGCTGACCGATGGCGCCAGCACTTGGCCTCTGGCCGAGATCAATTACCCGATCGGCGATGACTCCCGTAATACAGAGATTCGCATCGTCGAGGGCCTGCCGGTCAATATCAGCTTTCACAACGGGGACCCGCGGTATCCGGTCATCATGGGCTTTCGTAACCCGCATATCGGCAATGAGGTGGGCTGGCGCCGGTTCAACCACGACAATTTCGAGGTCAACGCTGACGCGGTGGTCAACATCAATGCCGGGGAGTCGATCAACCTGGTGGTGGGCGGTACGTCGCTGAGGCTGACCGCCCAAGATATCAAGGCGATCGCAGCTGCCATCGGCCTCAAGGGACCGGTCACGCAGACCGGTGGCGATATGACCAGTGATGGCATCAGCGTCCAGCACCACAAACACCCAACAGCCGCGCTTGGCCCTCCTAGCGAGCCGATGTAACGCAAACGCCCCGCCGTGCCCCCTATTCCAGCGGGGCACAATGGCCCCCAGACACCAACAATGGGGGCAGACCATGCCAGTATTGAACGCGCTGGACTTTTCCAGTGCAGCAGCGGCCGAAGGCGCGCTTAAGAAGGTCAAGCAGTGGATGGTGCGCGCCGGGCAGCCGGTGGTGGCCACCGAATTCGTCGAGAAGGCAAAGCGCAGCAACAGCATCACCTACCGTGAGGCCACATTGACCCTGGCCAGCGGGCAGCTGATCACCCTGCGCGTGATCAACACCGGCGATATCTTCCAGGCCGTGCTCAACAAGTCCGTTGTGCCGATCAAGAACCACGACGACATGGCCAAGGCCGTGGGCGAGCTGGCGGCCCTGGCCGAGAAGAACCAGGCCGCCTTCCAGAAGGCCCAAGCGCGCGTGAAAGTGGCCCTGCCCCCTGGCCTGAGCACACCAAAGCCGAAAATGGCGCAGGCGCTGCAGCAACGCGTGGCTGAGCTGGACACCCAGATCGCCGATCGCCAGGCCACCGTAGCCGACCTGCAGCAGCAGCTGGGCGCCATGACGGACAGCACACCGCCAGCCTCACAGTCCCTCAGTGGGGCCGCTGAGGACGTATTGCGGGCGCTGGCCAAGCGTGGGCCGCTGGAAGACGGCGACTTACCGAGCAAGGTTGGGCGTAGTGAGCTGCTCGAGGCCGGCCTGGTGCAGTGCGACGATGGCGCCAACTGGCTGACCGAATCCGGCAAGGCCCTGGCGGATAGCATGATGGATAGCGTGCCGGCGCAGCCTGCAGGCCCCGAGCCAATGTCATGGCTGGGCTTCAAGCTGGTCAACCAGGCGTATGTCGATCAGGTGGGCCCGATCGAGCTCCCGTCGCGCTTCCAAATTGGCGCCGACGTGTTCCTGGGGCTGGAGCAGGACGGTAACCGGATGGACATTCCCGCTAAAGTCATCGGCGCCAGCATGCGCGCAGCCAAAGTGCATTACACGCTAGCGGTGCCGGCTCAATCCGAGGGTGATCAGCCCATGTATGCGGTGCTGAATGACGTTGATTCGGTATCCGTGGCCACGGCCGAGGACATTCGCAACAGCAAGAACCCCATGCTGCTGGACTCGCTCGAGGCCTTCAAAGAGCCGCAGGAGCCACACCCATACATGACGCTGGCGGACGCTTACCTGGACGCTCGCAGTGTTCTGGCAGCTGATCCGGCCATGCTCGACAGCGCCGCCAACGCTGAGGCGGTAGCAGTGCTGCGCATCGCGCTGGATGTGATGGAGACGAATTACCCGATAAACGCCGCAGAGGGGCGATTCGATCAGGCCTGCCTGCAGAAGCGCAATGCGGACGCCTACCGACGGGCGATCGCCATGCTGGATAGCGCGCCGGTGACCATCAGTGATGCCGGACTGGCGCAACTGGTGGCGATCGCGGCAGTGTCCGCGGCTGAGAGCGAAGAAATTGCCGATCAGGAAGCCCTTGCCGAGCTCCTGGCGCTGGGGATGGTAGAAGCTGAGTCGGGGCTGTACCTGATCACGGGCAAGGGCACCAACGCACTCGATGATGCCGGATACGACTCGTTCGGCGAGCCCTACGCCTCGCAGGATTAAATCGACAGTATGTCGTACAGGTTCGCGATGCGGTCCATCTGGCTGGTCAGCGAGCTCACAGAGCGCTGGCGCGACTGGAAATAGGCCAGCGCCAGCACCGCCATTTCCCCATTGGTCAGGTCCGCCGCCAAGCGGTATTTCTGGCCTCTGGGGTCGATTCCGTCTGTTTCTATCCGCGGACGATTTCGCGCCACGTCATCAGCCAGAATGAACGTGGTCAGTCCTTCCCCCTCTCGGTACGCCAGGATGGCCGTCTGCAAGTGTTCCTCAGTGAACAGGCAGTCGTAGTTAGGCAACTTGACGTTGGTGACAAAGGCATAGCCTTTGGGGGCTTCCTCCCGATATTTGACCTCTTTGGCCACGGTCATAACGCCGGTGGCGTCGTCGCGCGTGGCAGCCAAGGTGATCGGTTTGGAGCCTGCGCCGCCGTACCCAGCGATAGAAACGAGAATCTTCATAACAGCCCTTTTCTGAATGGTTAATAAACTATTCGCTATCGAATATATTTACTAAAAATAAATGGAATGCTAATGTCCTTTCCGTAGCACCTATCAGCCAGATAACGAAAGGATCAACCCCATGCGTAATGAAGATCGTAACGCTGCGCAGTACCTGGGCCCGGTGTCCACTTTGCTTGTTGGTGTAGTGATGGCCATGTGTTTCGGCCTAGTAGGCGGCGGTGACTATGAGCAGGCCGTGGCCGACGCCGAGCTCAATCGTCAGATGCTGGCTGAGGGCAGCTGGTGCAGCGAGCAGCACCCGTGCACACAATCCCACTTCGAGCTCCCGCCGCAGGATCAGCCGATACAGCAGTACGCCCAGCAGTAATCGATTGAGTGCGCCAGAGCCCAGCAAATGCTGGGCTTTTTTGTGGGCGCGAGATTGCCGGTTCTTTGGTAAGAGCCCAGTAAATCCGGGGGCAAAGCTGTGGGATCGAGGTGCAAAGGCGCGAAAGCGCGTTGGCGCCTACGCGCTTTTGTGCGTTGGAGGGTTCGCACGAACGCGCTTTGAGTCTATAGTGCGGGCTTTCCAGCCAGATAATTGAGGTTCATATGCCTTTGGTAATCGCCATCCAGCAACAGAAGGGCGGCGCCATGAAGACCACCCTGTCAATTAACATGCTCGCAGCGATGGTGCGCCGTGGCATGGACGCGGTACTGGTCGACTCTGACCCGCAGGGTACCGCCCGCGACGTGGGAGCCGCCCGCCAGGGGGATGATCAGCCCCTACGGATCTACGGCATCGACCGGCCGGAGCTGATCCCCAAGCAGGTCGCCAACATCAACGCCGAGTATGTGATCATCGATGGCGCCTCGAAGGCCAACAAGCTGGCTGAGGCGGCGATCAAGGTGGCCGACCTGGTACTTATCCCCGTACAACCGTCCAAGCTCGACGTTTGGGGGTGTGAGGACCTGGTCAACATGATCAAGGACCGCCAAGACGACTTGGCCGGCACTGGGCGCGAACTCAAAGCAGCCTTTGTGATGACCCGGGTTGCGTCTAAAACCAAGCTCTCCAAGACCATCCGCAAAGAGATCGATGTCTTTGGCCTCCCAATCATCGAAGGACAGGCAGAACAGCGCATTGTGTACGCCGACAGCGCGGGCGAGGGTTTGTCGGTATTCGACTGGAAACCGAAGCCCAAGGCAGCCATTGCAGAAATCGAGCTGATCCTCGATAACGCCCTGAGCATGCTGCAGGCGTGACAAACGCGCCTTGGCGCGAACGCGCTTTTGCCCTATGATCGCAAACACGCGTTCGCGCCTTTGAATATATGACTGACCAGGTGAGCAATGAGTGATCGTCCTAGCGTCCGCCCCAGCCGGGCCAAAGTAGACAAGGAAATTGAAGAGACGGGCGAAACCCACCGTTTCAATGCCCATCTGCAGAAATCCGCCAACATGACGATGCGTACCGCTACCGTTGAACTTCGGTTATCGCGTCCCTCTGACCTGCTCAACCTGCTGCTGGAGGCCTACGCCGCCCGAGAAGCCGCAGGCGAGAAAGACTCGTTCTTTGAAAGCGCGCTGATGGACTATCGCGATCGCAAGACAAACCGCAAGCCGGTACCGCGCGCGCAGCGCTGAATTGAACAAGGCGCCCACTGAGGCGCCTTTTTTGTGCCCGCAGATCGGCGGAAACCGCCCCCAGGATGGCCCCCACTGGCGCTATATCGTGTGTGCTTTCATCCGAGGCGACAGCCATGGCAGACACGTTTTCGCAATTACAGGGCGCGGCGCACTCCGGGGCTTTCGGCTCCGGCTCCCGCACCGTTGTCACGCCCGAGCAGATCCGGGCCGGCAACTACTCCAAAGGCAGCGTGCGCCTGCACGGCATGCCCATCACCATCGAAACCCCCATGTTCCAGCCACGTCGCGGCAAGTCGGACGGTGTGCCGTGGTCGGTCCTGTGCATGGCGCACTACGGCTATATCAACGGCACCGTTGGCGCCGACGGCGATGCGGTGGATGTGTTCGTGGGCCCGGTACCGGAGAGCCAGCGCGTATTTGTCGTCAACCAGGTGAACCGCGACGGCACCTTTGACGAACACAAGGTGCTGCTGGGCTTCGCTGACGAAGAGTCTGCCCGTAACGCCTACATGAACAGCTACGAGAAGGGATGGACCGGCCTGGGCAGCCTGACCCCCTGCAGCATCAAGCAATTCAAGTTCTGGCTGAAAAATGGCGACATGAGCGCCCGGCTTGAACCTGTGGACCTGTGGAAGAAGGACGAAGACTTGAACACCTCCGACGTATACGTGAGCTGGGACGATAAGCGCATGCCTGTAGGCGAGACGCTGGGCGACGTGATCGCCAGCCTGCGCCGCAGCGATACCGATGGGCTGATGATGGACGCGGCGACCATGGCCGACCTGGTGGAGCACCTGGGCGACGGTGACGGCGCCATGCTCGATGCCATGGTGGTCGAGGTGCAGAAGTTCGAGCGCAAGGCCAACCAGCTGCTGCGCGTGATGCAGATGGCCGCCACCGGTGTGAAGCCAGAGGGCGTGGAAGTCAGCAAGCCTTTCAAGAACCGCGGCACCACCCAGCTGGCCATGCTCTTCACGATGGATGATGGCCAGAGCATCAGTGTGTTCTTCCACAACCCGGACACCACCCCCAACAAGCTGATGCCCACCGATGAAATGGTGAGCTGGAAGTGGGTGCTCAACAAGCGCGATATCACCATCACAGTAGCGCCTGAGCGCGGCCAGGACCTGAACCCGCGCGAAGTCGCGCGCCGCATCATGAAACTGGTGGAGAAGAACAGCGCCAAGTTCATCCAGGCCAACACCAGCAAGGCCGAGCGTGACGCCGAGATCGAGGCCTTGAAAGCCGCCGAAACCGCCAAAATGGCCGAGCTGGAGGGCTTGGACAAGCAGATTGAGGACCTTACCGCCCAGCTCGAGGCGAAGAAGGCCGCGCCAGCTGCTGAGCCTGGCTTGTTCAATGAGCCCGCGCCAGCACCTGACACCCGCGACAACCTGGCCAAGTTCACCGACGCGCTCAAGGCTGGCGACATTGACGCTGCGCTCAAGGTGGTGGAGGGCATCGAAACCCCCGGCGAGCTGCGCACGCTGATCCTGCAGGCCGGTTTCAGCATGGGCGCCAGCCGTACCAAAGAGCAGATGATGACGGCCGTGGGTAGCGCCCTGGTGCGAGCGGCAAAAGCCGGTACCGACGGATTCGGGCTGCGTGAGCTCGACAAGCAGCCGGCACCAGCTGCAGAGCCTGCGCCAGCCCAGCCCACGTACCAGGAGTGGGAGGGGGCGGTGCTCGACGCGCTGGCGGCCCTGATGGGCATCGAACGTGGAGACGCCGACGGCATCGCCATGGTCCAAGAGGTGCTGATGCAGCAGCTGTACGCCGACGGGAAGGCGCCAGAGGAAGCGGCCACGGCCGTGCGAGCAGCCGCCACCGTGCAGCCCGAAACGCCGGAAGACGAAGCCATGCTGGCCGCCCACCTGGCCGAGCAGGCCGAGGCCGCCGCGCAGGCTGCAGCTGATGCCGAGCTGGACCTGGAGAACGAAGACACCGGCGAGATCGAGCCAGAGGGCCGCGACAACACCGTCAAAACGGCCAAGGGCACCAAGCTGGTGACTGGCTTCAAGGTGATCGAGGCCAGCAAGCTGGTGATCAGCCACGAAACCGACGGTACCCCGAACCCGGACTACCCGGCCGAAATCCAGCCGCGTGACCGCGCGCGGAGTACTTCACAGGCCTGGGTACAGAAAACCGCCCGCAACCTCGACCCTGACAGCCTGGGGCGCACCCAGCGCGCAGACAGTGGCGCCCCGATCGTTGGCGCTGACCGTGTGGTGGAATCGGGCAACGGTCGCGCCATGGCCGTCCGAGAGGCCTACCGCATCGGCGCCGCTGATGAGTACCGGGAATGGCTGGTGGAGAACGCGGAGTACTTCGGCGTCGATGTGGCCAAGATCAACCGCATGAAGGCCCCCATCCTGGTGCGCGTGCGCAAGACCGCGGTAGACCGTGTGGCCTTCGCCGTGGAAGCCAACCAGGATGACAAGCTGGCGCAGACCGCCACCGAGAAGGCCCGCAGCGATGCCCGGCGCCTGGATGCGGCCATGCTGGCCAAGCTGGCAGACGGCGACCTCAACAGCGCGGCAAACCGTGACTTTGTGGCGGCCTTCCTGCAGTCGCTGGGCGATGCCGAGGCGGCGCAGTACCTGACCAACGATGGTAAGCCTACCAGCAGCCTGATCAGCCGCCTGCAGGCCGCGCTGTTCGCTGGCGCCTACTCCGACGACCGCTTGCTGGAAATGACCGCCGACGTGGCCAAGCCGGAGATTGCCAACATCGTCGCGGCCCTCAACAGCGCAGCACCGGACTTCATGCGCGCCAAAGAGCTCGACCGGGTTGGCGCCGAGGATGCCGGCGGCAAGGTCACCGACTCTGTAGAGCTGTCCCTCAACCAGGAGGCGGTAAACGCCATCATTGGCGCCACCAACGTTCTGCGCCAAGCCAAGGATGCCGGCCTGGGCCTGGACGAATTCCTGCGCCAGGGCGATATGTTCGGCGGTACCGACCCCGCGGTCGCTGCCATGGCGATGTTCATCCAGCAGAACAACCGCAGCGCTAAGCGCATGGGGACCGCCTTCAAAGCCATGGCGCAGTTCGTGGAGAGCGAGAACGCCCGCAAGCAGACCGCCGGCCTGTTCGGTGACGCACCGGCCAGTTTCACCGATATCGTTGGGGCGGCGAACCGTAAGCTCGAGCAGGAGTATGGCGAGGGCTTGTTTGCGATCGGTCAAGGGGATATGTTCGCGGCTCCCGCGCCAGCACCAGCTGAGCCACCACAACCGACACCCCCGGAGCCAGACGAGGATGATCAATTGAAAGACGCGAAGGCCTATCTCGACCGCTTGATTGAAGGCACCGCCGACCTGGGAGCGCCCGCCGAGGTGCTGGCGCGTCTCGAATCGATCTATGTGCAGTGGGGCGAGGCTGAGCTCAAGGACCTGTTTGCCGAGGCGTCCAACGCCTACCGCGACTATGCGCTGCGAGTGACCGCCGAAGCGCTGTAGCGCCCGGTACCGAAGCCAGAGAGCCCGCCGCGTGCGGGCTTTTTTGTGGGCGCCGTTGGCGCGAACGCGCGTTGACACGAAAGCGCGAACGCGCGAAAACAGGTTTACGCGGCATCACCTGGCCAGTACTATTGGGGCCTTCAAGGACAATCAGCCAGAGACTGTACAGATGAAAAACCCGTATACCCCTGAGTTTGAAACGAAGCCGTGCGCGTACTGCAAGGGCAAGGCAGCCCGTTGCTACGCGTGCAAGCACACTGGTGTGAAGATCACCCGCCGCGGCTCCGCTGCCCGCGCCCACATGATCGAGCTGCTGACCCGTCCCGCTATTGAGCTCAAGGTCGGCGACATGATGTGGTTCAACGACGGCTACAAGAAAACGGCCAGCGCCATCACCAAGCTCGAGGCGGATGGCCACCGCATCCGCGTGTACGGCTACAGCCGCCGGCATGAGAAAGAGATCGTCAGCAACCTGGTGACCACCTCCCGTGTGGAAATGGCATTCGATGGCGCTGAGCTGCTGGCAATCACCGCCGCGGTCGAGGCTTACCAGGCCACCCTGAACAAGGACGGCACCGTTTCACGCCGCATCAAGAAAGCGGCGTAGCGCGGCAACCCACGCCAAAAGGAGCCCGCCGATCGCGGGCTTTTTTGTGGCGCGAACGCGCAAAGGTGCCAACGCGCGTACCCTCCAACGCGCGTAATAATCGAGTTTCAAACCAATTTTCAGGAAGCGGGTTATGAGCAGTAATCAGGTGGAAAGCATGGGCGTAGCGGCAGCGGTGCAGGAGCTGACCCGACTGGAGCAGCACGCGGCGCAAGCTCGCAAGGTACTGGTGGTGGTCGGTGATGCTCGCCCCCGGCTGCTGGCGCATCTGCGTGACGCGCTGGTGCCGATCGGCATCGACTGCGTAGAGGTGGCGCCGCAAGGTCAGCAGGAGTACTTCGACGCGCTCCCCGCGGCCGAGCGTGTGTCTATCCAATCATTCGCCGAACTCCTGGCCAGCCCCGAGCTGGCGCCACTGATGAATGACCCGGTGCCCCTGCTCGAGGATTCGCAGCCCCTGCTGGCTAACGAGCCTGACCCGGGCCCAATTCCTGAGCCGGCGCCGGCACCGGTACCGGCGCAACCATTGAAGGCCGCCAAGCTGGATATGGCCAAGCCCATCAACTGGAAGAAGGGCGACATTTTCACCGAGCGCTTTGAGCTCCCGCACAAGCGGCGCGAGTGGTTCCTCAAGTCGATGGACGTGCACAACCTGGACACCCTGCAGGGCGTTGATATCGAGATCGAGCGGGTGAATGCCAACCAGACCGAGCTGCTGACCCTCGAGCAGTTCATGCGCAGCTATCTGTTCGTGCGCCACGCGCCGCAAACCCCGGCCGAAGAGCCCGCCGCCAGCGCCTGATACTGACCGCCTCACAGCCCCTTACCTGGAATCAATGCAATGACTCAAGAGTACGCAAGCACCCAGATCGTCACCGCCTGGCCCGCCGAGCAAGACGGCCAGGCCGGCTACAAGGTCAAGGACGCCGAGGGCGTCGTTACCTGGAAGGCGAAAAAGGCCTTTGAAGCCGATCACGTCCCTATGGGCCATACCGGTCACCTGGCGCCGCATGAGCGCCGCGTAGTGGCTGAGAAGGCCGTGAACGATGACCGCGTGATCAAGCTAACCGCCTTCCGCCAAACTGATTTCTACCGCGGCCTGAGCACCCTGGTGCAGCAGCAGCTGGAAATTCAGCTGGGCGCAATGAGTCTGCTGGCCAACGTGCTGGCCGATCGCGTGGACGATTTCACCCCAGCGCCAGCCGTGGAAAGCGCCGCCAAATAGGCCTCCGCCACCGCTTCAAAATGAGGGCTTGCACACTATTGCAGGCCCTTTTTCATGGCTCTAAACCCCCTCGAACAAGCCCGATTGACCACCAAGCTGTTAGAGCTGCGTGGGCAACTGCAATCCGGCACGTTGAACCCCATCCAACAAGCCCGCGTCACCACTGAGGCGCTGGCGCTCTATACCCAGCTGGGCGGCGTGGTACGCGCGGCGCCGGCCTCCATCGACGCCGAGCAGGCCCGCCTGGCGGCCGATGACGACGGCCTGAGCGATGACCCCAATAGCGAGAACTACCGCTACAAGGACACCGGCTATATCTCCGGCTCCCGAAAGGAGCTGGCCGCCGCATCGTTCAAGACCGCACGCGAATCTGGCCAGATGCTGCGCGTCAGCGATATCGACTTTAAAGCGATCGAGGAAAACCCCCGCCAGGCGCGCGAGCTGATCAAGAAATCGAACTTGTTCGGCCAGGTGGATTGGGAGGGCCTGCAGGCCGGCGGCATGACCCCGCAAGCCGGCTACCTGCTGGACCGCCTGTATGCCGCTGTGGGCGTTATGCCGAGCGAGGACAGTCCGCAAGCGCGCCAGGACTATGCCTTGGGTGTCGAAACGCTGCGCACCCGTATGGAGCAGGCCAAGACCGCCGACGACGTGGCCAGCCTGATGGCCGAGATTTCCGAGGAAATGCTCGGTACCCGCCTGAATGCTGATGAGTCGGCCCGATACAGCGAGCTCACTGCCTTGGGCCGCGACCTGTCTGCGCGCCGACGCGCGATCGAGGACAACAACACCGAGCTGCAGAACGCTATGTATGCCGCCAGCAGCGCGCGGGAAAAGGCCCGGTACGCCCTGGATAACCGTGTGAAGCGTGGCTGGAAGATCGAGCCCGCCCACAATCAGGCCGTCACCGACGCCACCGCAGCCTATGAGGCGGCAAACAAGGCCTGGGGCGCCGAGCTGGCGGCCACCAAGGATGAGTTGGCCAGCCTGCGCGAGCAATACGGCGACGTATACCAGGAGCAGACAGCCATCAAGGATGCGGCCAAGGCGCGCAACCTGCAGACCTCTGAATCGCGAGCGTGGACCGCGCTGGGCGATCGCTTCGTCAAAGCGACCATGTACCGCAAGATGCGCGGTTCTGACAGCTTTGCCGGCCATGTAGCCAACGCCAAGGCCGGGGAGCCCAAAACCTGGGACTGGACCACCAAGGAAAAGGCCGCCCCCAAGCGCGCCAGCAAGAAGAAGATCACATTCACCCTCAAGGTGGTGGAGAACTTTGAGCGCGTGGGCGGGCGCCCCGTAACCGTCGCCTCGACAAAGGACCTCGAGCGCCTGTGTGGCTTCCGGGCGGTGCAGTCCGGCAACTGGGTGCTGGGCGACTTCGTCAGCGCCAAGTGGCACGTAGAGCAGACCGCGGGCGCCATGCAGGATATGTCCGACGTGCTGGGCATCGACGAGAACCACCTCAGCTTCGGCGGCCGCCTGGCCATGTCGTTCGGCGCCCGTGGGGCGGGCGGTAAGGGCGCGGCAATGGCGCACTACGAGCCCATTGAGCGCGTGATCAACATGACCAAGATGAACGGCGGCGGGGCGCTGGGGCATGAGCACTGGCACGCCCTGGATAACATCCTGCCCAGCGTGCTGCGTGGCGAGGATGGCGCCCGGGACGAGTTCGCCAGCGCCAACCACGAGCACATGCCAGAGGGCCCAATCCGGGATGCCTTCAAAGCGCTCAAGGACACCCTGACCACCGGCGGCGTGCGCCTGGTGGAAACCATCAAGTTGCCACCCCGGGCCCTGGAGAAAGCCCAGTTCAACCTGGACGGCCGAACCCTGCGCGGCGTAGCCCTGGATATCAAGAATGCCGGCAACGTGCACGACGCGGTGCTGGCGGTTGACCACGCATTCAGGAACCTGCAGACAAAGCCCTACCTCAAGCAAAAGAAGCAATGGCGCGAGATCGCCGCGGCGTACTACTCCCCAGAGGGCGCTACCGAGGTGCAGGTCAAATCCGGCGCCAGCGTCTCGAACTACTACCTCGAGGCGCAAAAGCTCGATGACGGTGTGACGGGCAAGTACTGGTCGGAGCCCTTTGAAATGTCCGCCCGCGCATTCCAGGCCTACCTGGAAGACCGCCTGGCCGAGCAAGGCCGCAAAAACGATTACCTGAGCTGCCTGGCCGACAACAAATACCACTACCAGCCCGAGCTGGGCGCTCCCTTCAAGCCCTATCCCGAGGGCGAAGAACGTACCCGCATCAATGCCGCCTTTGACCAGGTGTTTAAGGCGCTGCGCGATGAAAAAGCCTTTGAGAAGGCCATGGCCAATACCGCTTTGCTGGATTCCATTTTTGGGGTGACACATGACTGACCTGAATCAATCGGCCGGGCTGGCGGCGCTGGCGCAGGCGCGCCTGAGTGCTGAGCTGCTGGAAGTGCGGGCGCAACTCACTGGCGGGGCGCTTTCGCCCCTGGATCAGGTCAAGGCCAGCGCCCGGGCCCTGGAGTTGCGCGCTTTGCTGGGTGCCCAGGCCGCGCCGGCGCCGGTGGTGACCCTTACCGGTACCGAACTGGGGGAGTTCCCCGACACGCCCGAGGGCAAAAAGGAGCTGCGCGCCGCGGTAAAAGCCCATCTAGAGGGGCTGCGCGGGCAAATGGTCGACTGCCCAGCATTGGGCGGCCAGGTCGAGATCCGCCAGCGCGGCATCAAGGAAAGCCTGGCATTCAGCGGTAACCCGAAAAAGCTGAAATTGCTGCATGCCATCCCGCAGATCATCAAGGCGGCGACGGTGGTGCAGCGCAGCGAGAACCACAAGGCGGACAAGAAAGGTGCAGCCCTTGCGTATTACTACCTGCAGAGCAAAGTAACGCTGGCCGATGAGCAGATCGCGGTGCGCGTAGTGGTCGAGCAGGATGACAAAGGGCATCTGTATTACGACCTGCTAATCACAGCACCCAAAGAAAAGGCGATGCTGGATTCGGCCGCATGTGCCCCTGATCACTATTCAGGGCATACGGTCGAAGCAGACACCGCCTCGGCGAACCAATGCGCACACTGGCTCCCCCACAGTGTAAGCCATGGCGCCGAGGGTGTCATGCTCGATGACACGGGCGCGCAGCTGGTGCTCAACCTGTTCCTGGACGGCGACGAGCCCGCGGCCATCGGCGTCCCCCAAGCGCTGGCCACCGGGGTGCAGGCCCAGAAAAATGGCTCTGTACTGGTCACCGGCGACCCGGCGGCGCTGGCGGTCTATGCCGCTGCCAACTTTGACGGCCTCAAGGTTACCCAGACCGATCAAGGCATCATCCTGCCCAAGTCCAAGGCCGGCCTGGCCAACTTCGTGCCCACCAGCGCCCAGGAGCTCGCCAGCGGCGCGATCGTCTATGAGCATGGGGCATTGGGTGGCGGGGCGTCGATCGCTTACCAGGGGGCATCCTCCGGCGTTGCTCGCGACCTGCCCGACCTCAAAGGGGTGATGGCGCGCGAGTGGGGCCCCGATAAGTTCCGCGAAGCATTCGGCGAAGAGGCCGCCCCCGATGACGTGCAGGCCTACCAGGAAGAGCAGCAGGCGATCGCTGATCGCAAGGTGGCCAACGCAGCAGCTGAGGCCGACCGCGCTGCAGCGCCGGAGCGTGAGCGCCAGGAGGCCGCCGAGCAGGCCGCGGCCGAGGCTGCAGAGATTGAGCGCCTCCGCGCCAATCGTGAGGCCGAGCAGCGCGCGGACTTTGAGAAGACGATCGGCGCCGGCGTGGCCGACAACCCCGTGTATCAGGCCTATCTCGACACCCTGGAAGAGCTGCCTACCTTCGAGGAAGGCAACAGCGCGTTCCTGGGCTGGGCCGGTATCCGTGTAGGCGAGTTCGAGGCCAAGGCCGGCGGGCGGGTTGGCAACAACCGGGACGAGTACCTGGCCTACCTGCGTGAGTATGCCGAAGCGAACCTGTCCGAGCGTGTTCGGGCCCAGCGGGCCGCCTCATCCCTCCCCAGCAATGACACCCCGCCGCCTGCAGCGGATGCCGGCCGTGCACCCGCTGGCGGCACGGTGGGCATGAATGGCGAGTTCTACAAGGGCGGTACCATTCTGCCGACCACCACCCTACCCAAAGGATCGACCAGCAATAGCGCCGGTACCGGCCGCCAGCTGGTGGAGCCGGGCGTGCTCGAGGAACCGCCCGTACCCGATGCAAAGGCGCTGTACGCGCAGGTCAAAGAGTTCGTCAAATCCGGGGACGGCGGCCTGGTGCCGGACGCCACCCGCGCGGTGGCAATGGTCCACTACCTTGGCGAGAACGGCGCGGCGCTGGTCATGGCCTACTGCAAAGCCTACAACGGCGGCAAGCGCTGGCTATTGCCCGGGGAGGCCATCAACCCAGACGCGACCCCTGAGCACAATGAGCAGGCGCCCGCGGCGCCTGGGCCGGAAATCATCGAGTACGTCACCAAGAAACAAAAAGTACTGCGCGGCATCATCCGCACGGACCTGAGCCTCGAGCAGGCCAAGGCGATCGACCCATACACCTGGAAGATGAACGGCGGCTACTTCATCCGGGAAAAGCACCTGGGCGGCGACACGTCGCACATTGAGGCCGCGCCGGCGCCGGTGGTGATGAGCGCCGAACAGCAGGCCGAAGCCCTGGCCACCGCCCAGCGCCTGGCCGAAGAGCGCGCAAAGCAGGCCCTGGCCACCCAGGTGGAGAAGCTGCGCCAGGTCGCCAATGGCGCCATCGACAAGGCTGATGCAGCGTTGGGCGCTAGCCGTAAGACCAACACCGCCAAGCGGGCCCGGGAAGCCGGCTACGCCCTCGACAACGCCGAGGCGAGCAAGGCCGCTGCCAAGACCCTGAACAGGGTGGCAGACGCGATCGAAGCCGGCGCCGCTGGCGCGCTGGCAAAGTTGTCGAGCCGGGCCCAGCTGGAAGAGCTGCAACGTCTCATGCGCCTGGCCACCTACGATGCTGATGCGGCGCTGGGGGCGCGTGAGCAGTCATCCCGCCGCGGCCGGCAGTTTGAAGACAACGACCTCAAGTTCTTGACGTTCCCGCGGCCGTGGGCCTGGAGCAACCGTTATGCTCGAGCAGCCAAGACCATGGCCGAGAAGGCCCCCAAGGGCAACAGCCGGTTGATTGCGGCCCTGGCCAAGCTGGGCGCCGGCCCTGAGCGCATCAACCTGGACGCCACCAGCATCGCCCTGACGCGCAAAGGCGCGGCCGTGCTCAAGGCTGCGAAGGATAACTGGGACCTGGCCGACCCGATGGAGTCGATCGCGCGGGTTGATCGCCTCGAGCGCATGGGCATTACCGACACCGCCAGCCTGGTGGCCGCAGTGCAGGCGTTGATTCCCCACCTGGTGGAGAAAGCCAAAGAAGACCCGGTAAAGGCCTTGGAGCGGGCGCTTGTAGGGCAGAAGGTCGGCATTGACTACTTCCCAACGCCTGCGCACGTCGCCCAGCGCATGGCCAAGCTGGCGCACATCCGCGAAGGCATGCGCGTGCTCGAGCCAAGTGCCGGCAACGGCAACCTGGCGGACGCGGCCAAGGCTGAGGGTGGTGTGGTGGACGTGATCGAGATCGCTGACCGCCTGCGCGAAGTCCTGGCCGCCAAGGGCTACAACGTGGTTGACCACGATTTCACTGGCTTCAAGCCTGAGCAGCCCTATGGCGCGATCCTGATGAACCCGCCATTCAGCAACCGCCAGGACGCCGCCCACATCATGCAGGCCTTCGGCATGCTCGCCGGCGGCGGCACCCTGGTAGCGATCGCCGGGGAGGGCGTTTTCTTCGGAAAGGACCAGAAAGCCGTGGCTTTCCGGGATTGGTTGGATGCACACAACGCCGAAGTGGAGCCGCTGGAGGCCGGCACTTTCAAGGACAACGCGCTTTTGGCGCAAACCGGTGCAAATGCCCGGTTGATCGTCATCCGCAAATAGCAAAAACGGCGCAAACCCCCGGGAAATCGGGGGTTTTTTGACACTTACCATCGCTGCTGAAACGCCACCACTACGGGGCGCCGCCCATTTTCAGCAACGAGGTAACACAAATGCCACGACACATTTACGCGCCCGGCCGAGGTCTCGAAGACACCGAGTCGAAGGTTGACGCCCTGGTGGGTGCGGCCCGTGAAGACGGGAACATGCTCGACAGCACCAGCGGTGCAGCCATCAGCGTCATCAAGGAATCCGTAGCCAACGCTACCCAGCTGCTGCCTGAGCGTATGGCGCGCCTGCTCGACCGTATCGACGGTGATGAGAACCGCGGCATGGCCGTGCACAGCCTGCTGGACGGTATCGCCCGCTACCAGCACCGCAACGGCCACATGCCTGACGCCGCCCTGATCGATGCTGTGATCTCGCAGGCCGAAAACATCGCCGATGGCTCCAGCACCAAGGTACTGCCCGATGGCGTGACCCTGGACAGCATCAGCAGCAACAACCAGTCGACCCCGCTTTCCCACCAGCCTAACCGTATCGCGGTAGCGATCACCGGCGGCCTGTCCGAGGGCATCCCGTTCGGCGCCTACCTGCCTTCCGACCTGAACTCGAACGAATCGAAGCTGGCCATCATCAGCGCGATCACCGGCTCGGACTTCGGCGGCTACTCGCAGGGCATGATCCTGGACGGTACCGGCGGCGGCCAGCCTTACACCCGTTCCGAACGTATCCTGGACGTCGCCATGGCCGACGACCGCCTGACCGGTACCTTCAAGGTAACCGCGCGTATCGGTGGTCAAGGTGCTGCAGTGCCGATCCTGCGCAGCCGTACCCGTGTGTTCATCGACGGCCTGCCGTGCGCTGTGGAGGTCGATAACGCCACCAGCACCAACCAGCTGGCTGGTCAGTACGTCAGCGATGCCGGCGTTTCGTATGCCATCAGCGGCAGCATCAACGTCGATACCGGTGTGGGCAGCCTGGGCTTCACCCCGGCACTGCCGGCCAGCGCCTACCCAGAAGTGCAGGCGTTCGTCGACTTCGAGCGCAAGCCGGACCTGACCCCGCACATCAACACCAAAGCCCAAAGCTGGAGCCTGTACTGCGCCCCAAGCCGCGTGTTGATGCAGATCACCCCCGACTCCCGCTCTTCGACCCAGTCGGAACTGGGCGCCGATGGCCTGACCATCGCTGTGCAGGCTGCGCGCACCCAGGCCGCGAACGAGCGTTACATCGCCGCCCTGCGCAAGCTCAAGCGTGTCGCCAAGCGCACCAACCGTGTGTACGACTTCGACGCCGGTGGCCAGCTGATCAACAAGACCCGTGCAGCGGTATGGCGCGACTTCGGTTCGTTCGCGGCTGCGGTCGACCAGGAAGTCGCCAACCAGACCATGGAATTCGGCCTGAACATCTGGTTTGTCGGCGCGATCGGCATGTCGCAGTTCCTGTCCATGGATTCCACCGACTTCGTGACGTCGGGCGTGGCTGCGAAGGCCGGTATCTGGCGTGTCGGTAAGTACAAGGGCAAGTACGACGTGTTCTACGACCCCTACGTCGTCGAGGAAACCGACACCGATATCGAGATCCTGTGTGTCGGCCGTTCCGCCCAGGTGGCACGTAACCCGATCGTCTTCTCGGACGCGGTACCGCAAACCCTCATCCCGATCGCCGTGGGTACCGACCTCAAGTCGGGCGCCGCACTGTTCCGTCGCGATCTCACCGAGGTCAACCCGCACAAGCCGTCGGCTATGGGCTGCGCCCTGCTGACCGTCAAAAACGTGATCGCATCGTAAGGGGGTTTTATGGCTGCCAAGACAACCAAAGCGAAAGCCGCGGCTGACAAGGCAGCACCAGCAGCGGATCAGGCAGACGACATTCAGTCGTCTGCTGGTACCGAGGGGGCCGGCACTGCGCCGGCCGTTGGTGCTGCAAGTGAATCCACCTCGAGCGCAGGCGACGGGGGCGGGGAATCCGGCGGTGATCCTGAAACTGATCCCAATGCCGGTACCGATGGGGCTGCTGGCGATGGCGGGCCTACTGATCCAGCGGACGACGGCGCGGGCGAGAGCTCTGACGACGACGCAGGTGAGAGCTTGGGTGACGACGATTCGGAAGCGGGCGATGCCACCGAGAGCAACGAAAGCACCGTTTCCGGCGATTCCGTAAACGCGCAAACGCACGAAAGCGCGAACGCGCAAACGGGCGAACGCGCGACCGACCAGGATGAAGCCAGCGAGCTTGAAACCGCGCAAACCCCCGCCGAAAACGAGCCCGCCAGCCCTGTAATTTTGGGTGCGTGGTCACTTCCAGCGATCAGAAAGTTTCCCGCCACATTGACCCTGACCAACCACACAGCATCCCGCTTCGTGGTCCTTGGCAAGGGCGTCCCGGTGGACGGTTCGATCCAGATGGAAGTGACCAAACAGCAGTTTTCCAAGCTCGCTAAGTCCTTGCGCGGCTCTGTGCAGTTGGACAAGTGGGACAACGTTCGAGGCCTACAGGTGGCATATGACCCTCAAAATTAACCGCAACTCTGGCAAGGCCCCGCGCAAGCTGGTTTCCCAGATCGTGGAAGGACAGGCTTACCCCTTCACGGTGCAGCTGACCCACAAAAACACCCTGCCGATCGTGGTGCCATCCAGTGGCATCAATACGGTGCTGGAACCGAACAAGGCCTACGACGTGAAGGTGAAGACCTTTCAGCAGGCCTGGCACCTGGTCACCGACCTGAGCGAGCTTGCCGTGTGCGCTGGCTACGACAAGGAAGATTACGCGGTGCTCGACGTTCCAGCAGTCGCCAAGGCTCCCAAGGCAGTCGCCGCTGCAGCCCAGGAGGTCAAGTAATGACCCAGAACTTTTCCCGTACCGTGGGCAAGCGCTCTGGCGTTCAGCTCAATGAGATCAACGACCAGTCCGAACAGCCCAGCACCGACACCGTCGCGCATAACATTGCGATCGCCGGCCGCTTCCCGCGTGGCCGTATCGACAAGGTGTTCGCCGTCAGCCAAGGTCGTTTCAAGCGCACGCTGGGCCAGGCTGTTTCGCTGGCTGTAAGCGCGCTGGCCGAGCCGGCGGTCCATATCTACGAGTCGCTCAAGGCCGGCACCGTGCAGGCCATCGTGTCGCGCCTGATCGCCGCTGGCTCGGTCAACAAGCTACTGGTGGCCACCGTGCCAGGCGAAGGCGCGTCCGAAACCTGGTCGACCGTGACCGAAGAAGCCGGACCGACCGGTAACTTCCTCATCGCCCTCAAGCACCTGGAGTGCTTCTCGGACGGCGTCATTGCCGAGATCCATGCGCATGAGGTGAAGTCCGAAGGCGTCAAGGTTGCCAGTAATATCGTCAGCATCCAGCTGCGCGACGTGATCGACAACAAGGTGATTCTGGGCCCTTACAAAGGCTCGCTGGATATCCAGGCGCTGGACGAGTTCGACCAAAGCTACTACATCGGCGACGTGATCGCGCAGAGCACTGACGTGCTCGAGGTGGTAGAGGTCAAGCAAGGCGCGAAAGTGCCGACTACCGCCACGTTCTACGGCCGCGTCAACAGCAAGGATCAGTGGGCCAGCAAGAAACTGGACTACTTCACCGAAGGCGAGCCGGTCTATACCAACGACGAGCTCGACGCAGCCCTGGACCGCATCAAGCGTTCGCGCCCGACCTTCACCTACCTGTGCAGTGGCGGTACCGAAAGCGTTGCGCTGATTTCCCGCCTGCTGGCGCTGGGCAAAACCCTCAACCGCCAGGTGCTGTGGGATATCCCTGGACGCCTGAGCCCGGAAGCGGCCGCGACCTTCTATGCCTCCGTAGGTGGTGACACCGACAGCCTGTACAGCCATGCCTATTGGGCCCCGCTGAGCGCGCAGAACCCGGTGGTAGGCGGCAAGGCGATTTTCGGTACCTCTGGCATGCAGGCTGGCCTGCGCTGCAAGCGTAACGCCCAGACCAACGCCAAGGGCATTGCGCCGCGTAACCGTCCGATTGCTGGTGATGACTATGCAGTGACCCGCACCAACATTACCCAGGTATTCGACCTCGATGAGGATATCGACCTGGAAGTGCTGGCGGAGTCGCGCATTAACCCGGTGATCTTCCGCGACTACACCTCTGGCGGTAAATACGCCTGGGTTGACTCGCTGACCGGTGCGCAAACCGAAGGCGCCAGCAAGCTGATTGCGGTGGCTGAAATGGCTACCTACGTTGACGACACCGTTGCGGCGGCAGCGCAGGGCTTCCTGCAGAAGCCAATGGCCGAGGCGATCACCGAAACCACCAAGTTCCTGGAGACGTTCTTTGCGGCCCTGCAGTCGGCTGGCTGGCTGCAGCCAAGTGCTGAGCTCGACGGCGCTTGCTATTCCGCCACCGTGCAGGCGAATGCGGCTCAACCATTCGAGAAGATGAACATTGATTATTCGATCTGCTACGACGGTACCAACCGCGTGACCGTAGTGCAGCAGAACCTGGTCAAGGCGTAAGGGGGATTCATGGACAACTATCTGACTGGAATTTTGGGCGCCAAAGCCCAGCTGGCCGCCGCTTTCGCGGCGCCGCCGGCGCAGCCCGAGGTAATCCCGAACAAAGACGGGATGATGGACAACGCCAACGGCAACGGTAATGGCAGCGGTGACGGCGAACACCTGATGGATGACGTCAAGTCGGTAATGACCGATGAAATGCGCGTCGAGGCTGCAGCTGTGGTGGGCGAGTGGGCGGAAACCGAAGAACTCGACAAGGGTGAAGGCTTCGGCGATCGCCTGTATGCCCTGGTTATCGGTACCGCCACCGACGGCGACCAGGAAATCACCGACGACGAAGCGGATTATGCCGCCGATATCGCCGAGTTGGTCGGCGACTTCCTGGAGGACCGCGGTATCGATGCTGGCGATATCGATTCTCTCCTGGACAACTTCGACAACGAGGTCGCTGCTCGTGTGCATGACGCCTTGCTGGACAAGATGCCGCAAGGCGAGGAAGCCATGCTGGACGCCACCGACAAGTTTATCCACGGCGAAGACGATTCGCTGATGGATGCCACCTATCGCAAGGTGGTGGCTATCCGGGCAGGCAAAAAGGTGCGTATCAACAAGCGTATTGGCGGCACTGTGCGCTTGACCGCTGGCCAGAAGGCGGCCGTGCGCAAGATGCAGCGCAAAGCCTTCTCCGGTACCGCCAAGCGCAAGCGCGCCAAGTCCATGCGCATCCGCATGAAGATGATCGGTAAGTAAGCCTGTGGCTGACTTTAGCTATGACTCGTTGGGCAAAACCGTGGGGGCGTCCATTCAGGGCGTCACCCCGACCATTGCCAGTAACCGCCCCAACAGCCTGCTAGGGTCAGTCGCTGACGTCACAGGGACCGTTGGCGGCACTATCGTAACCGGGGTCACCAAGTCCGCTACCGACACCCTTGGCGACCTGGTGGGCGGTAAAGCCAACCTGGACGCCATCACCGGCGCCGCCACCAAGGTCACCGGCACTGTCAGTGACCTATTCACCGGCAAGACTTCGGTTTCCCAGGTCTATGGTGAGGTCAAAGGCAAGCTGTCCACCCTGGTGACAGGGGACGGGCTCAAAGGCGTCATTTCGGGTCCGCTGGGCTCGTCTGTGCTTGGCCTTACCGGGCTCAACAATGACCTTGGCAGTGACTGGGGCTCGATGTCCCCATTCCTGCTGGCGCGAATCTTTGTTTGCGACTCCAAAGGGGTCGCCGATATCGTAGAGTTTGCCGGTGTCTACGGCCCCCTTGTTGAAGGCGGTAGCATCAGCATCACCCAGAACTGGCAATCGCCGTTCGAGAATTCCGGGCCTGAAACGAAGGCCCCCACCCTGACCGGCCTGCTGCAGACCGGCGGGCTGGTGCCCGTGATCAACGCCCTGCAGGCAATCAGCCCATTCAAAGAGGGCGCAGTCGCCGATTCCCTTGATGCGAGCTCCGACAAGCTCAAGGCGGTGATGATCGACCTGCAGGGGCGCACGGGCGTCACCAAGCTCAACAGCCGCCAGGTGTTCGCCGGCATGCCGCCGGTCAAGTTCACATTCGGCATTCGCTTCCGAGCTGTCACCAACGCGATGACGGAAGTGGAAGCACCGCTGGCGCGCCTGCTGGAGTGGGTATTCCCCCAGGAGCTGGCCGAGGACGGAATTCTGTCCGAGGTGCTGCAAACCACCAAGGACGTCGACTCGTTTATCAAAGCACTGTTCCCATCCAAGGCGCCCAAGCTGCTGGGCCTGACCCACGGCGGCCGCACCTACCCGCCGTCGGTGATCGAGAGTATTGAATACCCGCTCGACGCCCCGCGCGATGATCAGGGCAACTACATCGACCTGACAGTGCAGGTCAATATGTCGACGCTCACCGCGCTCGACCGCCCCGATATTCGCAAGTTCTTCGCCCGCCAATAACGCGCAAACCCCCCGAAAATAGGGGGTTTTCTGCGTGTGACGATGACCCTTGTTTGTTCACGCATCCGAGGGTTTGAGTATGTCTGTTGACGCCATGGCGGTATTGAGCCGCACGTTCCAAAACACCAACGACCTGGGGCGAAAGATTGTTCAATCTGATGCCCAGATCGTCTTCGATGAATTCCCCAACATGCCACTGCTGGTAAAGCAGTTCCCCTGGCCGGTGGCCACCGTGGGCGATGTTATTGAAACCTACGGCCCCAACGGCCAGCTGATGGTGCAGCCCAAGCAGGTCAAGACCAAGCAGGAAGGCCCGGTGGCGCTGTACGAAACCGTCAAGGGCCAGGCGAGCGAGATGCTCAAGGCGCTGATCGCCAACGGCAGCTACCTCAATGCAACTGTGTACGAGGGCCGCCCAGACGACTACCTGCGCAAAGAGAGCCTCAAAAACCTGGTGATGGTCATGGATACCCCTGATCGCGACTGGGAGAACGACGCGCAAACCCTGCTGTTCCAGGGCACGCTGCACTTCCACTGGTTCGCGAACCAGTAACCATGAAGATCAGCCAATTAGTAGCCAGCTTTCTGGCCGTGCTGCCGATTGGCTGCGCGCTCACTGACGAGCAGATCACCCGGAGCTTGCGCGCTGCAGTGCGCAAATACTGCGCGTACAAGCGCCTCAAGCTGGCGCTGGATGCCAATGGCGATTACATCGATATCGACGCCTCAGCGACAGCCGAGGGGGCCCAGGACTTCGATTTGACCACCAGTGAGGTCGGAATCATTGAGCCGCTCTGGCACCTGTACATGGAGCGCGAGAACGGTACCGCCTTCGAGGCATCGCGCAGCATGGGCGCAGAGGTGTTCGGCCGCCAGGTGGCTGAAGTGCAGGTGGCGATCGACACCTACGAAACGCGCCTGCCCCAGCTGTGCTTCGGATACGAGGTGTTTTCGATCTAATGGCCAGTATCTTTGAGCGCCTGGCGTACCAGGCAGCCGCGGCAATCACCCCCAAAGTTGGCGTGAGCAGCAAGGTGCTCAAATACACCGGCGCTGCCCGGGATTTGCTCAACGGCAACGTGGCGGGCGCCAGTAACAAGCTGCTCGACAACTATCTCAGTCGGTCCGGCAAAAATGACAACCTCCTGCTTGGCGGTGTGTCTTGGGCCGAGTACGAGCGGATTTTTGACGAGGCCATAGGCGTCGATCGTGAGCGCTCGAACCTGTTCCATGTGGCGGTGGCGCCGATCGGCAAGATTGCCGCGCCCCGGGTCAACCTGCTGGCCATTGAGTGCTCTTACAACGGTACCCAGCTGGGGTGGGAGCCGGGCAAGCTCGGCTCCGGCTTCACCCAGTCGCCCACCGGGGTCGATCCGGTAGAGCTGCGCCTGACCTGCTACGACGTAGACGGTGAAATCAAGCTGTGGTTTGACCAGCTGCGCCAGGCCGTGGCATCGCCGGATGGCACATTCGGCTTGCCGTCCCAGTACGCCAACCAAATCACCGTCACCCATGGCGCTATTCGCGAAAACTACGGCTATTCGGCCTCCTGGCCGATGGTGCCGGTGTCGTGCGAAACCAACCAGGCCCGCTCAGCTGATGAGTTCGCCACCATCAACCTGACGTTCACTCAATACGACTACTTCGGGGTGCTATGAAGTACATCAACCCACTGAATACGGCGCGTATTTCGGTCGAAATGTCCGTCCTCAACATGGATCAGATCGAAGCGCTCTGCGAGATTCCGGCGGTGTTCGAGCAGCGCACTTACACGGCGCTCCTGCAGCACGTCTGCCGCTCTATCGATCGCCCGGGTGTCGTGAGTGATCCGCGCATGTGGTCGATCAATGAGCGGACTTACGTGGCCGCCTATTACATGAGCTCGACGCGCGAAGACGGCCCCGACTTCCCGATCGGCAAGGGCCATTTTCACGACTACTTGCTGGGCAATACCGATTTCACGGCGGCAGTGGCCAATGTCGGCTTTGTGTTTGAAGGCCGGGAAATGATCTACAGCCCCATGCTGGGCTACCAGGCCGAGATCATCGAAACCCTGATTGAAGGCGGCACCTTCAAAAAGACCAATTACAGCTGGTGGGCCGCCAGCATGGCCGCCTGCCTGCGCGGCGCCGATGAAGAGCCAACGCCCTACATCGATGACGCCCAGTACGAAGCGGCGCTGCTCGAGCGCATCCACCAGGTGCGCAAGCTGGCGGATAACCAATTTGTGGCCCTGTTCGACTACTTCCGTCAGTGCGAGCAGCAGGCCGCGCACCTGGTGTATGCGGTGACCAACCTGCACGGCGTTGTAGCCCGCCAGGTCAGTCAGCCCGATGCCGAAAAGGGGGTGCCAGAGTTAGCACCGGCCCGGTTTCCTCCCCATTCCTGCATCACCGAGCGAGCGCGTCAAATTATGGGAATCCTATAACGCGGTGCGCGCCGACCTGGCGCTGTACTTCGGCCAGGACCTCATCCAGTGCGGCAAGCTGACTGACGAGCGAATCAAGAAGCTGTTTGCGAGCAAACCCTTCGAGAACTGGAAGAAAAACCGCGAGAACGAAGCAAAGGTGGTGATGGCGCAGATCAACCGCCTCGACTCGATGATCAAGGGGCTCTCCAACATCGCCGAGATCATGGCCAAGCGGCCGTAAATCGGCGCAAACCCCGCCCGAGAAGCGGCCATTTACGCGAACAGAATACGTGCATCAACACGGATTTCTGAGAGCACAAAAATGGCCGCTGACACGCAGCGTTTGATGGACTTGCCCGTCGTCAAAGGGATCTTAAAGCTGGGGCAGACCCTGGCCGGCGCCCTGCTGATCGGCCTGTGTACCTCCGTCGTCAACAAGCTGGACGGCATCCAAACCTCAATCAATGGGTTCAGTCGGGACATCGCCCTGGTGCAGCGCGACGTCACGCAAATCAAGGGCGCCCAAGACACTACCGGCAAAGAAGTCTCCGCCTTGCAGACCACCGTGCTCGAGCAGGGTTTCGAGCTCAAGCAGCTGCGCAAAGAGGTGGACGCCCGTGGCCGCTAAAGCCCAAGGGGGCGCCGTCAAGCGCTGCGCCCGCGGCGCCAAGCCGTTCAATACCGCCCTGATCGCTGCCGGCATCGTCCTCGATGGCGTGGTGATCGCTTGGGCCTGCCTGGATGGCCAGGGCCTGGTCGATCCGGCCGTCTACGCGGCTGTTTCCACCGTGCTCAAGTCCTTGAACGTGGCCATCCATTTCCTGAGTAAAACCACTGGGAGTGCCGAAGATGGCCAAGATTCCAACAACGCTTGAAGTCACCAGCGCGATCAAGGCCGTGGGCCAGCGCAAGAAAACCCTGGCCGTGATCATCACCATGGCCATTTCCGCCGCGGGCTATGAGGGCACGCGCCTGGACGTCTACGACGACGGCCTGGGCATCCCTACCCAGTGCATGGGACAGACCCAAGGCGTCAAGTTCGGCCAGCCGGCGCGCACGCTGGAGGAATGTGCTGAAACGCTGGTGGCCCGGATGGAGGCCAACCAGGCCGTGCTGCAGCGCCGTATCGGCCTCATCCAGACGCCCGCCGGCCAGATCACCTACGAGGACCTGACCTTGGGCGAGCAGGAAGCCTACAACAGCTTCTACGACAACCTTGGCCCTGGCGGCAAAGGCGTCAAGGACGGGCTTTTCGCGCTCAAGTCCAGCGGCGTTCCAAGCACCCTGGTGCGCAAGCTCCGTGCCGGCGATCGCGTCGGCGCCTGCGAGCAAATCATGCAGTGGCTCAACCCCAAGTGGATGCCCGGCATCAAGAAACGCCGTGAGGCTGAGCGCGCGCACTGCCTGCGCGACCTGCCGGCCGCGGCCTGAATTCCCCCTGATTTACCCAACCCAACCGCAATACATGGAGATTCACCCTATGCGTAAAGTTCTGATGGGCGCCGTTCTGGCCCTGGCCCTGGCCGGTGTGGCCGCCTGTTCCACCGTTGGCAATGTCGTGTCTACCGTCGGCGGTGCCGTCTACGCCGACGCCTCGAGCGCGGTGGGCACCTACTGCAAGATGAGCCCGGCCCAGCGCGCGGTGGCGCAGCTGGTGGTCGCCGGCAAGGTGTACAACACCGGGCTGTGTGACGTCGTCAATGGCGACACCACCTTGGACGCGCAGCTGGCGGTGGCCACCCAGGAGAAGGCCGCCGAGGTCATCGACGCCGCGATCGCCAAGGCGGTAACCGAAGGTCGCTTGACCCAGGAGCAGGCCGACGTGATCCAGGCCTTGCGCGCCGGCACCCCGGCCGTCGAGCCCGCCACCCCTGCAACTGATGCCACCACCACCGCTTCCACCGGCCCTGCAGTAGGCGGTACCGCGATCGGCGCTGAAGAGTCGGCGGTACCGACCACCGTGGCCCAGGCCATCCAGGCGACCACGCGTGCCTAAGCAGGGCTTTAGCGGTCCGCCGATCCTGCGCCCGTTCCGATCGGCGGAAAGTAACGACCTGTGGACGCTGATGAACACCGTCTATTACGTGGATAGCCGCGGGCGCACCTTTGAAGCGCCGCGCGGGATGCTGACCGACCTGGCCAGCATCCCCGCGCTGCTCAACGGGTTGTTTGCCACGGTCGACCACCGCTTGCCGGGCGTGATTCACGATGCCCGATACATGCTGAGTCCCGTGACTGGTGAGAAGCGCGCCGACTTGGACGGCCTTTTTGCCGAAATGTGCGGGCTGCAGGGCGCCAATGCGCTACAGGCAGCAGCAGTTCGCGGCGGCCTGGAGATCGGCGGGTGGCATGCGTGGGATGAGTGCCAGGCACAGGGCGTGACATGGGCAGACTTCGACGTATCGGTGCTATCCGATGCCGAGATCGCTGATTATCGAGTGAGGTTCAGAATTGCTGATCATCAACTCGGTCGACTGGCTTAAAGACGCATACGGGTTGCCCGATTTGTACTGGCGGGCCACCCTGACGCTCTACGAGGTACCCATCAAGCTCACGGGCAAGCTATGGCTTGCCGATGAGCACTCGCAATGGATGCTCACTGCCAGTTGGAATTTTTAACGCAGAAACGCCCCGCCCCACGCCGCAATGGCTAATGGGGTTTGGGGCGTTTTTTTACCGTTCATGTGTACGGCTGATGTGACTTCCCAGAGCGTGCTGCAACCGTCATGCTCGGTCGCGGTGCTGGTGGCTGCATTCGCTCAACAGCAAAACGCGCCCACTTATCCATCATCGGTCTACGCTTCTCGAGTTGCTTGCCACGGGTGTAGGCGCGCTGCGTTAGATTGCCTACTGCGTGAGCCAGTGCCGCTTCACACAGCTCATTCGAGAAATCGGTTTTCTCCTGCAGCCAGGTGCGGAAAGTCGCGCGGAAACCGTGCACCGTGCAGCTCTCTGCCATTTTTTCTTTCAGCAGGCGGCGCAACGTGTTGTTGGCCATCATCCCGGTGTAAGTTGGGTTAGAGAATATGTACTCACTTTTCCCTCTAGTTCCGGCTTCTTTGAGCACGTTTAGTGCTGCCTGACTTAGAGGAATATCGTGATCTTCGCGGCTCTTCATACGCTCAGCAGGGATGCGCCATACAGAGTGCTCCCAATCTATCTCATCCCAGCGCGCGCCCATGGCTTCGGCACTGCGACAACCTGTCAATATTAGGAATTGCATGCAGCGCGCGGCGCGCGAATCTTCCGCCTCTAGTCTTGCCATAAATGCTGGCAATACATGGTAACTCATTGAGTCTAGAGGGGTTGGCGTCGGCAACAGATTGGACATTATGTTTTGCAGGTGGCCGCGCCAGCGCGCAGGGTTGTCGCCATCCCTGTGCTGCAGCGTCTTGGAGTAATCCAGTACTCGCTCTATGCGGTTACGCACGCGCCGCGCCGTCTCCGGCTTTTCACGCCAGATCGGATCGAGCACCTTGCGCACTGTTTCAGTGTCAATTGAGCAAACTGCTTTGCCGCCAATTTTGGGGTAAACGTGATCGCGCAGTGAGGCTTCCCACTGGTGAGTATGCTTGACCCCCCAACCATGCGCATGACGCGAAATGAACGCCTCAGCATCCTCGCGAAAGGTTACAGCCGAGCGGGCGCGTTCTGCTTTTTCCTCTCGGGGGTCAATACCTTTACGCGCAGACAGGCGAATCGCCATAGCTTGCGCACGGGCCTCATCCAGCGAAACGTCCGGGAACTTTCCCAGGCCATCGTCTCGACGGGTGCCCTCAAAGGTGTAACGCATAATCCAAGCCTTGGCGCCTCCTGGCGATACACGTAAGGCCAATCCATATTTGTCTTGATACTTGCCCGGCGTGGTTATGTTTTGAATAACCTTCTGAGTAAGGGACATAGTTCTGCCTTTATGCTTGTGAATGCTGTGTTAGTCGGTTTGACCTGCATGGGACGGGTTCCAGACCTGCGGTTTTGAAAGATGCTGAATTTAAAAAGGAGCAGGTGTAAGCCTAGATCAAGGGAAAGATTTCGCCGGATGTGACGCGGATATAATATCCGCGTCTCTAAAGCCCGCAGCGCCCACCACACAAGGGCTACCGTTCGTCGGGCTTTAACCGGTCCCACACATTGACCCCATCCCTCGTATGCTTGTTTGTGAAGGGTGACATGAGAAAGTTCCGCACGAAAGGGGTTTAAGCGACGAACGGTGTGGAAATTTTGTTTATTGTGATGTTTGGCGCTGCAGGTACGCCAAATAGTTGTCGGCACCCCCGAAAACGTCAATCATCTGTCGCACATGCTTGATTTCTGACGCCTGGCGTGCTTCCTGCCGCTTTGCCGCCAGCGCTACCTGGTTGGCCTGGACGCTGCGCACCATGCGACCCATTTCGGCGGGGATCGTGTAGGAAACTGATACTAACGTGCCAATAATGGCCATTCCCAAGCATACACGCAGGCGCTTGTGAAGTTTGTGAAGGATGATGTTCGGGTGGTTTTCGTTGTTGTAGTAGCGATAGAGGTGACATAGGGCAGCAGTGACCACCAGAAGTGCCAAGGTGTGCATGTTTGGTTACCCCTTATATTCAAACTGAATGAGCCAGCACCATGGATTGGTGGTGGTCGGTATATCGGGCGTGGTGCTGTCCCAATATTCGGCAAAAGTGTCAGCATTAAAGTGGCCACATGCCTGCAGCTCTCGGTCGCCCAGGTGGCTGAATCGGGTGATCTCGATGCTGCGGACCAGGCCGGTACCAAGCCGCGAGTACTTTTCGGGCGGCAGCGCCTGCAGGAGCTCGAAAGCATGCCCCACCTGGATCGGCGCAGTGCTGGCGCCGATCAAGCCTTGGCGAAAGGCGCGTTGTACCGCTCGCATGAGTGCCATGCTTTCGGGGTGAGGGAGTCCGGCCAGGCGCAGGGCCTCCGCATCAATCACCGGTTGCGGGTTGCAGGGGATGACCACCTGGCGCACCGCGCCGCTCTGCACCTTGGCGGCGATCGCCGGCAGAAAGACGAGTTTCTGCAGGTTGAAGTCCAGGGTTTGGGTGTCAGCTGGTGCGCGCATTAGCTGCTCACCATGACGAAATGCGCCGTGTCTGGCTCCCCCTGGTATTCGTCCCTGAACACGCGCTGCAGCTCGGCCACCACGGCGAACATGGTCGCCTTGGCTTCCAGGTAGTTCAGGCGCCGCCCGGGCGGCGTGGACCAGTTCGTTTCGGTCGCATTGCCCGCGGCGTCCTTGAGTTGCACCACGGCGGTCCAGACCACGCGCTTCATCGGCAGGCCGGCTTTGTACTTGCCACGCTGCTGGCCCTTGTCGCCTTCAAAGCGGACCTCAGAGCCGTTAAATATGATTTTCATCACGTTCCTTGCTAATCGAGTGCAGGGGCATATAATGCGAGGCACAATTATCTGGCTGATTTTTGTGGAAAAAGGCCGCGCCCCTCGGGAGTCGCGGCTTTTTTTCGTCCGCGATTTGGCTATGCCGCCTGTGGCAGCTCTTCACCGCCCAGTGCCGGCAGCAGCTCGCCCAGGAACTCCCGGAAGGTCAGCATCATCAGCGAGAAACTGGCATCGAACTGGCCCGCGGCCTCGTCGCCACCGTCCTGCTCGGCCTGCTCGGTCAGCAGATCCTCAAAGCGCAGGCGGGAAATGCTCAGGCTGTCATCGAGCACAAAGCTCAGCTGGTCCTTGTAGGCCAGTGCCAGGCGGGTGCAGACCTTGCCGGTAGCCAGGTGCAGCTGGACTTCCTCGCTGGTCAGGTCCTGGCGAGTGCAGCGCACAATCCCGCCATCTTCGTGGGTGTCGCGCAGCTCGCACGAATCCAGCACGGTGAAGCACTCGGCGGCCTCTTGCTGCTTTAGCCAGTCGGTCATGGTGGCCACCGGGGCAATCTTGACGGTGACTGGGCGCACCGGCAGCGAGCCAAGTACTTCGCGCAGGGTAGAGAGCAAGTCCTCGGCGCGGCCCGGGCTGGCGCTGTTGACCAGGATCAGGCCCTCGCGGGTGTCGATCGCGGCAAAGATCATGGAGTGGCGCACGAAGGCACGCGGAAGGAAGGCCTGAATGATCTCGTCTTTGATCTGGTCGCGCTCTTTCTTGTAGACCTTGCGCATCTGCTCGGACTCGATCTCTTCGACCTTTTCCTTAAGCGCCTGGTTGACCACGGTGCCGGGCAAAATCCGCTCTTCCTTGCGGGCGGCGATCAGGAGGAAGTCGCCGCTGACGTGCACCAGCGGGGCGTCTTCACCCTTCCCGAACGGGGCAACGAATCCGTAAGTGTTCAGTTCCTGGCTGGCGCAAGCACGGGCAGGTTTGGACGCCAGCGCGGCTTCGAGTGCTTCCGCCTCGAGGGCAATGTCTTGGGTCAAACGGTAGGCAAGCAGGTTTTTGAAGAACATGGCTTATCTCTTGTGCAGTCCGTAGCGAATGACCCGCTCTTGCGCGGGCGTGGGTTTGGTATGGAGCTCTGCCGCTGGCGCTACCGGGCCGAACCTGGCCACCGCCTCTTCAAGCTGGCGGCGCAGCTCGGCCTTGGCGTTCACGGTGTGCAGGGGGTGGCCCAGGTACTGGATCGGGTGGGGCATGGATCAGGCCCCCGCCAGGTGAGGTATAGGGCGGAATGGTATGTCGTCGTCGAAGTTAGGGACGTCTGGGCCAGGGGCGCCCTGTTGGCTCTGGGGCGGGCTTGGCTGGCGCCGGGGCGGGGCCTGGCGCGCTGCGCCGTCTTGCGGGTGAGGGCGCGGGCCCTGGTCGCCTTGAGGTCGGCCGCCCAGCAGCTGCATGGTGCCGGTCATGTCGACGACGATTTCAGTGGTGTAACGCTTGATGCCGTCCTTTTCCCACTCCCGGGTTTGCAGCTTGCCTTCGATATAGACCTGCGAGCCCTTGCGCAGGTACTCCCCGGCGATTTCCGCCACCTTGCCGAACATGGACACGCGGTGCCATTCGGTGCGCTCGACCTTCTGGCCGCTTTGCTTGTCCGTCCACTGCTCACTGGTGGCCAGGCTGAGATTGGTTACCGCATTGCCGTTGGGAAGGTAGCGCACCTCGGGATCTTGTCCGCACGTCCCCACCAGGATCACTTTGTTTACGCCGCGAGCCATGGGGCCCCCTTTTGTCAGTATCCGCGTACACGGCATTTTGTATCCGCGTACATTGCGCCGCATAAGATAAAGGGGTTTCCCAGTAAAAAACAGCAGTTTATTTATCACTCCTGTAAGATCGGCAGTATCAAGACAGCCACCGATAAGACCCGCATGAACATCGAGATTTTTGAGGGCTGCCAAACCGTCGAGGAAGCCGTAGACGCGGCCCAGGCGGCCAGGCGCCAGCGTTTCATCCTGTACGTTGATCTGCGCTATGACGGCGTGCGGATCAGGGCCCTGAGCGCCTATTCGGAACAGGACCAGGTGAAGTTCGCCAACCAGATGAGCGTGGCCGTCAACGCCCGATCAGGGATACCCGAACGGTTGAGCCGCCGCCTTGAGGATGTTTTGGGGTTGCCGTTTGGATGGTTCGACCAGGATTACCCTGAGCGTGAATTGCGCTGCTCGATCGCTCGAGGTGTTCGCCTGGCGAGGAAACTGCGCACCAAGGATTTGTCCCCAAAATTCAAAACGGCTAGCAATCTGGAGATTATTTCGGGCGCGCCGACGGGCGAGCGCGGGCTCTCGAAAGCCCTGTATTTGCGGGCTGTGGCGCATCTTGTGAAGAAGAAAAAGCCCAAGTCCGAGTGAGGTACGCGGATAAAATGGCTTAGACGGCGTTTGCGGCCGTATGGTATACAGCACGCCGAATTGGATCGCATCTGCGCTTTGCGCAGGCACTGAAATGGAGGCAAAAAAAAAGAACCCGCTTCACCGACCAAGGCTCCTGGGTTCTTTTTCACCAAAAAATGCATAAAAACACATTCTTTTATGCTCTAGCCCTGATAAGGCTAGGGCAAAACGATCACATCAATGGATCAGAAAGCTATCCGTGCTTACCCGAATACGGGGGTCCCCTGTGTTCGTAGGCCGACTATACCACACGCAACGCGCGTTAACACGTTCGCGCCTTTGCGTCACATTCCTGCAATCTTCTGACCTTTCGCCGGCAATGATGGCGCAATGCCATCTTTTCACGCCTGTTTCTTTGCTCACAGCACCCACTCACAAAGGAGGTGCTCGATGAGCATCGTTCGCGCTGCACGGAAAAGCACTTACTACGCCCTCCCATCGACGGTTATCGAAGATCGTCGGTTGTCGTGGGCTGGCCGCGGCATGCTGATCTACCTCCTAAGCAAGCCGGACAACTGGCGCGTCCAGATCAAGGACCTGATCAACCAGACCCGCGAGGCGATCGGCGGCCGCTCTGGCCGGGACAAGGTCTACAAGGTACTCAACGAACTGCGCGCCGCTGGCTACCTGTACCAGGAGTTCGTCCGCGAGGGTGGCGGCTTCCGGGGCGTGGAATACGAAGTGTCCGAGGTGCCAGACCTCGAGCAGGCGGCGATCTACGTCGCCAGCGTTCAGGCCAAGGCCGGCGCCAAGCGCAAGAGTGGTGGTGATGAGCCGTTTACGGATTTGCCGGAAACGGTGACGCCGATTACTGAATCGCCGGTTACGGCAACACCGTTTACGGAAAAGCCGGAAACATTAGACAGTACTGAAAGTGCAACAAGGATTGAAAAAGCAGTTTCTTACGACGACCCCGGGCAAGCCGGGGAATCGGTCGGCAAGGTGGCGGCTGTAGCCGCGAAAAGCAAAGGCCATAAGCCAGAGGGGGGAGAGCCTGCGGACTACCCCCAGAACCCCACTGCGGTCAGCTACGCCCCATGGCATGCCTATGCTCGTGCCTACCGGTCCAAGTACAAGGCCTGGCCGGTGTGCAACAAACACATGCTGTCCGTCATGTGCCAGTTGGTCGCCCGTGTAGGCGATCTGGCCCCCCAGGTGGCCACCTACTACGTCAAGCACGAAACCACGGCGTACATCGTCGACGCCCTGCATCCAGTGGGCATGCTGCTGAAAAACTGCGAGTCCTATGCCACTCGGTTCCAGAAGACCCAGCGGGTGCAGGCCGCCCGTGAGCAAGCTGAGAGCCAGCCACAGAGCACGCCTGTCACTGCCGTTGATCCCGAACCCACCCCAGTTCCTGCCGAGAAAAACGAAAAGGGCCCAGGTATCGGCTTGGCTGCCCTGATGGCCATGGCCGCGGCCCGTGCTCCGGCCGATGAGGTTGGCGAGGGCGAAGAACCGGCCCAGGTCGCGCGCAAGGCTGCTCCTGCAGGCCTGATGGCTCTGCGGGCTGCTCGTCCAGGCCCACAACCTGTGAGGTTCGCGTGATGCTCGGAGGACGCACGGTCACCAAGGTTGAAAAGGCCTGGCACGACGACTTGGCCTACGTCTGCGGGTGCATCTGCTGCCTGCTCGATGGCCGCCCACGCGACTACACGTTGCCCGGGCATGTCTCGATTCACCACTGCGACGGCCGCACCAAGGCCCACGCCCATTACTACGTGCTGCCGCTGTGCGAGGGGCATCACCAGCCCGGTACCGGCCCGGTCAAGACGCTGCTAGCGGTGCACGGCAACAAGGCCAGGTTTATCGCCGAGTACGGCCGCGAAATCGAACTGGTCGACGCCTGTGTGCAGCTGGTGGAGCGGGCAGGGCGGCCGGTACCGGACGGTACGCGGGCGCTGCTGGCCAAGTGGGAGGCGCACCGCCAGTACCGGGAGGCCCAAGCATGCTGACCAACGAAGACACCCGGCCGAGCACCAAGGCCTGTGCTTGCGGGGAAACCCGGCTGGTACTGCTCGCCTCGATCGACCGGAAGATTTGCCCATCATGTGGGGCGTACATCGTCTGGAAACTGGATAGCGGACAGCGATCGCTCAATGGGTCGAGCCGTGCAGGGCGCGGCAATCGGGGGTTGTAGGTTAAACGCGCGTTCGCGCTTTCGCGCGTAAACAGGTTGGCGCGAACGCGCGTTTGTGCAAAAATGCCCGGGCAAATCAGCCAGAGGTATAGATATGCGCAACCTACCGATTGTGTTCAGCGCCATGGCCGCGGGCTTTCTCGCGGACCGGATGCGCTTTTTGGGGAATGCCGAGCTGTTGGCGGACACCTACGAGTACAACCCGCCGGCGGGGTTTGACGCCGAGAAGTGGGCCGATGCGGCCCAGGCGATCACCGAAGCGTTGAAGGCCGGCCAAGGCATCCAGCCCACCGCCTGCAACCTGGAGCTGCTGGTGGAGTCGCTCGAGGGTAACCGCTTGATCGGCTTGGCCAAGGGCAACACCAGGAGCGGGTTGATTGAGCTGGCCAACCTGGTCGCGAAGCGGCTGGAGCCCTACATAGGTCGCCCTGTGCGGCCGGAGTTGGCGTGATGCTGCTGGATACCAGCGATATCGAGCTCAAGCGCAAGGCCATTCAAACCCCTTTGGGCGTCATGGTCTTCACCGTGAGCTGTACCGCGGAGAGGGATGGAAAGGAGGCGATCGGCTTTACCGCGATCGCCCACCACCCTGATACCGGGGTCATGACGCTCGGGAGCAGCGGACACGAGAAAGGCGATGAGGGATACCGCCTCGCCTGCGCCAACGCCGCCAGGATTCTCTGCTTTAGGGTCCTGGCAATCACCAAGTACAAACGGATGTTCGAGGCTACGCGCTATGCACAATGAAAATATCGACTGGGTCAGCGGGATGCTCGATCGTGAGCGCTTCGCCCTGACCTCGAGCAAGACCGCAACCGGCCACCTTCTGGTGCTGCAGCACCTGCGCACTGGCCTGAAAGCTGAGCTGCCCGTAGGGCCTGACGCCCAAACTGAATCCATGGCCACCATGTCCGAGCTCTGCGCCCGCCTGGCCAAGGTGTTCACCGATGGCAAAGTGGTCGAGTCCGGCCGGCACGAGTTCGCCAAGCAGCTGCGGTGTTTCTACGCCAACCAGCTGATTGAGGTCATTTCCCAGCACGGTCGGTGCTTCTTCTTCAACGCCAAGCACGAGCGCATCGCTCGCCTGGTGTACGACGGCGGCGTCTACCTGATCGACGAGAAGTCGGGCAACAAGGTGGTGCTGCGCAGGAACGGGGACTGGCAAGGCTTTGGCCACGGCGGCACCCTGCGCGACCTGGTGTGCATGCTGCGCGATTACGTGATGCAGGGTATCCGCATCGAAATGTATTACATCGGTATGGAACGCACCCATGGCAAGGGCAACATCTGGGGCTACCCAGTAGACCAGCTGGAGGCCTGCCGCGCGGCGGCGCGTCTGCTGCCGGTCATGGCTGCCGAAGAAAGCGAGCGTGTGGCATGAGTGGCCGTCGCGAGATCTCCATTGAGCAGTTCCAGGAAGAGTACAAGGCCCAGGCGGTTCACCTGGAAGACGTTGTGTTTGTCTGCCCTCAGTGCAAGACCCTGCAAAGCGGTCGTGACTTCCTCGACGCGGGCGTTGGCGAAGAAATGGAAGACCTGCAGTTTCGTCTGGGCACGTCGTGCATTGGCCGCTTCGTCAAAGGTGTCGGCTGCGACCTGACGCTGGGCGGCCTGCAAATGCACACCTTGACGATCATTCTGCCCGACGGTGAGGAAGTGAAGCACTTCGACCTGGCCACCCCCGAGGCGGCCGCGGCCCACCGCGCGAAGAAAGCCGAGGCCACCGAATGAGCTGCGCTACCGAGAAGTTCATCCGTGAGGCCGCTGCCAAGGGTTGGTCCCGGACCATGACGCGTGAGCACATGGGCCTGAGCCGGCCGAAGTTTCAGCTTCTGCTGGATGCCATGGCGCCGGTCGACTGGCCGCGCCAGGGTTGTTCCGTCGGCAACCAGCTGGCCAACCAGGCCAACCGTGACCACCCGGCCATCAAGGCGGCGCGTGCCCGGGGGCTGGCGACCATCCGCGCACGATATGCCCGCCAGGTTGGTCCGTACTACGGAACCATGCCCCAGTTGGCCGCCCAGGCCGGCATGAGCCGCGCCAAGGTGCAGCGGCTCATGGCCCGCGGCAAAACCCTCGCACAGGCCTTGGGCGTCGAGCCCGGCGTCGCCACCGCATAACGGCTCTGCGGGCCCAGCGCCCGCAACCCTCTCAGTTGAAGAACAGGAAGTTTCCAATGAGCAATGAAGACAAAGCATCCCAAGGCGTACAGAAAGTCATGACCCGCTTGCCAGATGGCCTGCGCGAACGTGTGATTGCCGCTGCTGCGCTCGATAGCCGCTCCATGAATGGGTTCATCGTTTCCGCGATCATCGAAAAGCTGGAGCGCACCCACCGTCTGGAACTGCTGCTGGACACGCTCGAGGGCGCCGCCAGGCCAGAAGTTACCGAAAAAGTCATTTCACCGGAGGAAGCGCAAAAGAGCATCGACCGCATCCTCAAAACGTTGACCACCCCCGTTCTGCCTGGCTCCAAGGTGCTGCAGTGAGTGCCGGATCTATCCGGGCTGTAGTCATGTCCGCCGGCATGGCGGCCGCCACCCTGGATGGTCGTAAAACGACCTTCCGGGAGGTGGTGACACCGCAGCCGTTCAACACCTACGTCAGCATGGCCCCCCACCCTGACGGGCAGCCCGTTTGGCTGGCACGAGGCCATGTCCCTTATGAGGGTGGTGACCTGCCGGGCGATGTTCCAGCCGCTTGGCGCTGCCCTTACGGGGTGCCGGGCGATCGCCTGTATGTCCAGGAGCCGTGGAACAAGCACGGCGCAGCGGTGACCTACCTGGCAGATGGCGACTGGATCGCGGACCACAACAAAGCCGCACCGCCGGCCCATTACCGTCCCCAGTGGAACGATGCGGACACCATGCCCGAGGAATACGCCCGCCTGGTGCTGGAGATCGTCAGCGTGCAGGCCAAGCAGCTGCAGGCGATAAGCCCCGAGCAGGCCGCGGCCGAAGGCATGTTCTACGACAAGGCCAAGCGCCGTTACGTCATCACCGAGGGCGACGAGTACAAGGGGCGCAGCACCAGCTGCGCGCGGGAGGCCTTCTACATGCTGTGGGAGTCCATGCGCACTGGGTATATGTGGACCGCCAACCCGTGGGTATGGGTGGTGGAATTCAAAGTGATCGAAACCAACATTCGGTGCGCTCAATGACAACTGAGGAATTCATAAGGGACTGCGCTGCCCGTGGCTTCTCCAAAACCATGGTCCTTGAGGCGCTCGGCCTGTGTCGCGATACCTTCTACGCAATGCTTGAGGCAATGCCGGCGATTGACTGGCCTGAGCGGGGTCAGTCGCTGAATTGCCAGCTGTCGAACGAGGCGCGCCGGGGCGTCTGTACGCCCAAGCTCCGCGCCGCTGCACAGAAGGCGGTGGCCGCTCGGCGTGAGCTCCGGTCACATACAGTTGATGGTGTTCGCGGCACGATCGTAGAGCTGGCCAAAAGGCATGGTGTGAGCGATTCAACGGTGCGCCGGCGCATGAGGGCGGGCATGAGCCTCGAACAGGCACTGAAAACCCCTGTTACGGCGGTACCGCTGCGCCATCAGGGGTTCAACCGGAAGTTCACAGCATGAAAGCGCTATCCATCCGCCAGCCATGGGCACACCTGATCATCTGGCCGAACCTGACCACCCCAGAGCAGCGTTACAGGGCCGACTTTAAGGACGTGGAGAACCGCACCTGGCACACGAAGTTTCGCGGTCGGTTCCTGGTGCACGCGGCCCAAGGCATGACCCGCAATGAATACCTGTCCGCCTATCAGTGGGGTATGGAGTCTGGAGGGCTGACGCCTCCGTTTGACTTCCCGGAGTTCGAGGACCTGCAGCGCGGCGGCATCATCGGGTCGGTCGAGCTGTATGACAGCGTCGAAACTCTGGAGGCGACCTTTCATTCGCCTTGGTACATGGGCCAGAAGGGTTTCATGCTGCGCAACCCCGAGGTGCTGCCTTTTACCCCGCTCAAGGGACGCCTGGGCTTCTTTGACGTGTCTGATGAGGTGCTGCGGTGAGTGCAATGAAGACCCATTACTCCGCCCATCCACAGGATGACTCCGAAGAGCAAGCCGTCTGCGGAACCTGGCTTGGCGAGGCCAGCAGCTTGTCTGGCGATTGGTCCCGCGTTGACTGCAGGCACTGCATCAAAAGAAAGGGGAAAATCTCGTTGTCAGTCGCTGCAGAGGAAGAGGCAATTGTTCAGCAGATGGGCGACATGGCTAATTTCATGCGCGATCACCAGGTGGCGTCGTGAACGATCTAATCGAGGTCCCCGCGGCTGATCTGTCTGGCGAGGCGCTGGCCTGGGCGGTTGGCGAAGTCGAGGGTGTTGAACTGCACCTGGACGGTCCGCGGGAGTACTTGACCGATTGGCGCGTGTACTACCGCCGGGGCGGCCTAGTGTCGTATCGCTTCGATCGGTACAACCCGCAGGAAGACTGGATGCTCGGCGGCCCGCTGGCGGACAAGCATTGCAAGAGCTTTGGCATGCTGCAGGACGGTACCAGTAAAAAATGGCGATCGGTCGCGTACAAGAACGGCCCGTTGCTGATGCGCTTGGCCGGTGGCGACTCGATCCTGGTGGCTATCTGCCGAGCAATAGTGCTGCTGCACCGTGGCGAGACTGTACACGTACCCAAGGTGCTGGTTGAGCAGAGCTGTTTCGGCTAGACGGTGCGCAAACTGGGGCCTACAGCGTAGTCCGGCTGGGGTCATAATACATAATGCAAAAGGCGCGAACGCGCGTTCGCGCGAAAACACGTTGGCGCGAACGCGCGTTAGTGTATTATGGTCCGGCAATCAGCCAGATACAGGAAGCACCCAAATGCGAATCACAACCCACCACCGCCAGCGCTCGCTGGCGCCGGCAATGCCCGGCAAGGCGGCCGCATGAGCGCCGCCGAAAAGCCGATCCGGCACGACTTCAATTTCTCCATGGGCGAAGAGAGCAAGCGCAAGCTGGATGCCCTGATGGCCCGCTGCGGTCAAGACAACCTCAACCTGATGGTGGCCCGCGGGCTGGCGCTGGTGGCCTGGGTGGAAGACCAGAGCGACCTGGGCCGCGTGGTGGCCAGCATCCGCCACGGCGAGGATGAGCCGGACTTTCGCCCCTTGGAGGAACGCCCTGAGCTCATCCGCCCCCGCCAGCGCCCCCAGCTGGTGACGGTTGCCCCGCCTGCAGTCCAGCCAGCAGCGGAGCCAGTCCTCGAGGCGGTACCGGAGCCTGAGCCCGTGACTGAGCCGGTGGCCGATCCGGCACCGAAGCTCGCCAGCACCCCGTCAGCTGCTCCCGCTCCCAAGGCGGCCGAGCGCACGCCCAACGAGTTCAATGGGCCGCTGACCAAGCCCAAGGCGTTCCGTATGCCAGATAGAGACTGCAAGAGCGATTATCCTGCGGGCTTTGCTAAGAGCCCGGTGCGCAACCTCCGGGAAATGCAGATCGACGCGAAATCGCGCAATGTGGCGCCCCCTATCGAATACCAGGGGCAGCCCCTGCCGGTTGGCATCAACCAGTCCCATGCTGAGGCCCTGGTCGAAAGCATGAGGATAGGCGCCACGCACTTCCAGCTGATGAGCGACCTGTTCCTGGTGGCGTACAAGTACGTCGCGCGCAAAGGCTGGTGCACCTTTGAGGCGCATCGGCACCGCTGGACTACCGACGGCTATATCAACGACGGGTTGGCTCCCATTTACAGCCTCAAGCTGGCCCAGGACTACCTGCAGAACAACGACGCTCCGGCCCCTGAGCCTGAGCCCGAACAAGACCACTCTTTTTGAACGCCTGAACCGGAATTTGACCATGACCAGCAAGACACCAGCATTGACCCCCAAGCAAAAGCAGTTCGTTGAGGAAATGGAGCGCCTGCGCGGTATCGAGTTCGCCCGCCTGGGCATGCAGGTCGAGGTAAACGGCCATATCGGTACCATCACCAAGATGATCGGCGCCAACCTGGGCGTTACCTTTGCCAACCAGATGCGCCGTGGCCCCAGGCCCGTCAACTGCCACCCCTGCTGGAATACGAAGTACTTCGACGAGGATGGCAAGGTGATTGCCGAGTTCAACGACGACGGCTGTGTGTTCCGGCCTGAGCGGGTGACAGCATGAGTGCCGTTATCAGTACCTGTGGGCACCGGGAGGATGACAATGGCTAGAAAGGCCCCGCACACCCCCAATGGGGAAACCCGCCTGGTGCAGCTGGTGCGCCTGGCCGCTGACGCGCTGCTCGACCATCCCCGCACGCCGGTACCTGGTGATGACTCAATGACCCTGCGTCAGCTGGCTACCGCGTTGCGCCGTGAAGCCTTGCCGGTGATCGAAGAGCTCGAGGCGCTGCAGGCCAGCGTGATCAGTATCAATGACGTGCTGTCTGAGCAGGACTGGAGCCACCACGACACCTCCGAGCGCCTCGGTAGCGCCCTTGAGCTCCATGTAAAGGCGCTGCAGGATGAGCTGGCGCGTATGCGGCTGACGTTCGATCCCGACGCCCCGCTGCGCACCTATGGCCAGGAGCCCCTAAGTCATATCAAGGAGCTCGCCATAGAGGTGCAAGACGTCACTGGCGTTGTCTGCGGTGGCCACCCACGCAAGGTGGGGGCACTGATGCTGCTGGCGGCTGCGGTCCCCGACCTGGTGGACCGTATCGAAGAGATCGACGGGATGCGGCTTCAATAGCGCGAACGCGCGAAAGCACTAAGGCGCGATAGCGCGAACGCGCGTTAGTGCTTATACTGCGAAGGCCTCGCCACCCCAGGCGGGGCTTTCCAGTAGCCGCGGAGCCTCAATGTTCAAGCACCTTATGCGCGCGCAGCTTGCCCTGCTGGCCTTCGCGCTTCTCCTGACCCCCGCGGTCCTGTCCGAAAGTTTCTGGCTACGGCTGGCGTGTGCTGGTGCGCTCTTTGTCTGTGGCATGGTCGCCGGCTATCAGATCGTGCTCCACGCCCAGGCAGTCAGCCGCAAAATGACCGACGCCGCGCCCTGTGCAATGATTGCGGTAAAGCCCGCTATCAACGACAAGGACAACCAATGATTCAGCGAAGCTATGCCGAACTGGCCGGCGCCCTTGAGCGCATCGACGCCATGGGGCTGCCCCCGGATGTTGCCAAAGCGGCCGAAGAACGGCTGCAAGACCTGCAGCACGCCGCGGTGGCGGTACAGAGCGGGGAGCCGATCGGGCGGCTGACCGAAGCCAAGCGCCGCGCGATCGCCCATGCCGCCACCGTGTCGGCGCCGGCCTGCGCCCAGCTGGCCCACCTGTACAAAGACAAGGCGGCGTCATTCAAAAAGAGGCTTGGCCGATGAGTGAGCGTGATTTCAAGTTTGCCCAAGACTGCCTGGCCGAAGAGCTGGGCAAGTTCACTGAGGCCTGGGAATTGGTGCGCACCGATATTCACTGCCGTGACTGCGGGGCGTTTCAGTCCATCATTCATGCCGGCTTGCCCTTCGAGCATGCGCATGCCGGCTGCAGCAATCAGCGCGACTTCGCCCGTCACCCGTGGGACGAGCTGCGCCGCGCGATGGAGCGCCTGCCCGATCTGATCAGGCACACCCCGAAATGAGCTGGCGCGAGGGTGGTGCGCTGGTTCGCGGCCTGGTGATGCCGGCCGTGCTCGAGGCCGAGCTTCGCAAAGAGCTGGTGCGGATCGAGCAAGCTGACACGCCGGTCAATTGCCTGATTCTGCAGGCCGGTACCGAGGGCCTGGTCAAGGCGCTGGAGCTGCTCAAGGCGATACCGGCGCCGGATGTTGAAAGGCTGTATGTGTTGATCGAGAACGTTGCAACGGCTCGCCTGCTCGAGCTGGAGCAGTAAACCACTCTACTGACTACCCACGCATTGAAGGAATCAAGCTGTGAGCGCAAACGACAACCCCTTCGCCCTTTATCGCGACAAGCTGATCGGTGCCAACTACTCGACCGCACTGAGCCTGCAGGCCTTCGTGCTGTCCATGTACAACGGCAACACCTGGAAATTCCGCGGCGACAGCCTGAGCAACTTTGACGAGCAGCACCTGGTCATCTTCATGCGCCTGGCCAGCTGGTACCGGGAACATACCGAAAGCTGCCCAGTGTTCATGGAGACGTGCCGGACCATGATCGAGAAGCGCAAGCAGCTGGCGGCCGAGAATCTGCGCGAGCTCGAAAAGCTGCGCGACACCGACCTGGCCAACTTCGACGGCACCGCGGCCGACCTTCGCCACCTGATTGACGATCGGGAAAAGCAGTACGAGGTCGACAAGGGCCATTACCTGATCGACTAGGAGGCTGCCATGCAAGTTATTGATGTTCATGCGGATATGCGCGGGATTTACTACTGCCCAAAGTGTAGCGCCCTCAATGGCGTTCTTAGCCTGGCCCAGCATGGAATTGACTACAAAGGCGAGAAATCGCCGGATAACCGGCGGCTGAGCTTTTGCGATGCCTGTGGCATTGCCCTGCAGGTCCATTACCCCGACGGCGCGTCATTGCCGGCCAACCCAAGCTATCGCTGGGAGGCGTGCGCGGATTGCCACGGTGATTACAAGCACCGGAATGGCTCGGATCATTGCTACAGCTGCAAAGAGGGCGGTTTTTGGGTGAAAGACGAATTGAGCCCAGCGCCGGCCGAAGAGGGCCCGAAAGGATGAGCGAAACCGATTACGAAGTCGCCTTGGCGGAAGCATTGGCATCGTCCAACCCTGTAGCGGCATTGGCTATCTACTGTGACGCCAAAGTCGCTGAGGCCCAGGCCAACCCTGCACCCGCGAGCGATGAGCCGGCCGAGTTTGTAATCCACGCGCCGTGCGTGCGTTACAGCCATACGATCAAGCGAGAACCCTGACCTATGAGCACCATGAACAAAGCCAGCACCGTGCAATCGGCCAGGAACAAGATCGAGCAGCTGAGCGATTCCAGCGACCTGCACGACTTCATCAATCGGCGCGGTGTCGCTTCGGGCTGGCTGGCGGCGTTGCGCGTTGAGAACCTGATCGATACCCCAATGCACCGCACGCTGATGGCAGAGCTCAACGACAAGGCGGCTGAGGTGATTGATGCGCTCAACCAGAAAGCCCAGGAGGCGTGCGAATGCCCAAGGTGACTGTTCCCGAAACGCCTGAACCCACCCCCTCATTATTTAAGGAACTCCGCCCATGACTGCTCCCACACCGATTGACCCGCGTGATGTGATTGTCGCCCTGTATCTGGCCTTTGATCGTTTGCTGTACGAAAGCAGCGGCGCACTGTGGGTGGGCATGGCGGGCGATTCGGATGTGACGGACGAAGTGGCCCCGGCGTTGAGTCAGGTGGCCGCGTGGCTGCGAGACTCGGGTGATCCGCGCTTGGCAGAGCTGATGGCGCGTGGCGAGTTAGATGCATCGCTCTATGCGTTCATGACTCGCTTGTGCCCCCTCAGTAAGTAACCGAACCCCCACCCCCTGCTACCGAGGTAAGCCATGGCCAAGCAAGGCGCATCCATCTACCTGGCCGCCACCGAGCTGACCGCGCTGCACGATGCCGGCGGCTACCTGTCGAGCCTGATCGAGCAGTGCAGCGAGCCGCCCGCCGACCTGGTCAGCGCTCAGGAAGGCTTGCACAGCCTGATCGACAAAGTGAGCGCGGCGCAGCGGGCAGCGCGCGGCCGGGTCGTGTTGCGCAACAAGGTGCGGCAAGCGGTGCGCGAGGCGGAGTCGCTGCTGGCCGGGTGATGGCCCGGTGCCCACGCCCTGCGCGTAAGTAGATGTATGTTAAATCGAGGCCCCCAGCCTGAACACGACCGGGGGCCACTTCAAAAGAATCCGGCATCCACCAGCCGGCAAAGTGGGCGACCACAACCGCACGAACAGAGATCAGCCAGAATGAGAACATACAGCCATGCCGTTGATTGAAATGTCCGAGGCTGAGTATCAGCAGATCATGGCGGCCGGTGCGGCGGCCGATGCCGAGCATTTGCGCAACTGGCCCCGGTGTCACTTCACCCCCATGGAGTGGCACGATTGCGACTCGAACCCCAGCTACAGCGGCTACCAGTGCAAGCACTGTGGGCACACCAAGGAGCCATGAGCATGAAATCCGATCAGGACCAGGACATAGGCGAAATCGTGGCCAGAGCCATCGGGCGCATTGGTGATGCAAGCGCTGGCATACCCCGGCAGCAGCCACACGCCGAGCTTGACGACATTGCCAAGCGTCTGCAGGCGCTGGGGGCGTACCCATTCAAGAATGCGGCCGAATGGGCGGTGCCCATCTTTATGAACGGCACCCTGCGCGATGAGCTGGCCGTGTGGGTTACAGACTTCGCTGGGCGCGAGTTCGTCGATAGCCGGGGCTGGTCCTACTACGGCGAGGACAACGAACAGTGCCGCGCCTATCAGTTCGTGGAGCGCTACCAGAGCACCCAGGCAACGCTGTATTCGTGGACGATCACCTTCATTGGTCAAGAATGGCGGATAGACGCCCCACAACGCTACCGCGGGGGGCTGCCGCCGCGCATCCTGCTGGCCTTCCAGCAGCTGGCGGAAGGGCTCGAACACATGGCGGCCTCGAGCAGTTGACGGCCGTGCGCCCTCCAATAAGCCCCGATCGCCGGGGCTTTTTTGTGCCCGCAACATGCCAAATAGCCTAAATTAATAAACAAAACGCTATTACGAATGTACGCGGATAGGTAGAATGCTGGCCATGCGATATATGGGGCCGGACATGAGCGATTCCACCAACGTTATTCAGTTCGCAGACCTGCAGATTGCCAGGCTGAAAGACGACTACAAGCGCCGCGTTGAGGGTTGCCAGCACAGGCATATCCAGCTCGATGACGTCGGCCAGGTGGTCAAGTGCATGGACTGTGAGAAGCAGGTTTCCGCCTATTGGGCGTTGAGCATGCTGGCGGCGGACTGGAAGAGCCAAGTAAGCCGGCTGCAGCGTGAGAAAGACGACGCCAAGGCCGCCAGCGAGGTGAGCCTTCACCTCAAAGCCGCCAAGCAGGTGGAAAGCGTCTGGCGCTCCCGCAACCAGCTCCCATGCTGCCCCCACTGCGCACGCGGCATCGATCCAGCCGATGGCCTGGGTTCCGCCACCGTGAGCAAAGTCTTCGAGCAAGGCCTACGCGTTCGCGAAGCCGCCGAGGCCAAAGAGAAAGGCGTGATGGCCACGAAGCTGGCGCCAGGCAAGGCCAAGCCCACCCGCGCCACCAAGCCCCGTTCCAAGGTAAAGCAGCCGCCCAGCTGGAAGGACGCCCCGGCGTGGGCCGAATGGCTGACCCAGGCCCTGAACGGTAAGTGGACGTGGCATCTGGTGGAACCGTTCCTGGTGGAGGGCACCACCCCAAGTTACGAGAGCGGCGGCCAGTCGGCCTTCGCCGGCACGTCGCCGGCGCCTGCAGATGGCGCCCCGATCAAACACAAGCGCCCCCGGGCAGCCGAATCCAAAGGAGCAGCACAGTGACTTTCAACCTAACGCCGGTGGACGTCGCCACTAAGGACCTTACCGGGAAAGCCCTGGCATGGGCAGTTGGCAAGGTTCTGGCCCTGCCCGTAGGCCTGACTCATGATCCTGAGAGCAAAGAGACAACCGTTTTCAGTACCGTTGACGGTGGGAAGATGGTGCCGTTCTCGCCTCAAGACGATTGGAGCCAGTGCGGCCCGTTGATCGACAAATATCAGATCAACTTCATCGCTGGCGATCGAGGTCGTTCGGGGCCCGAAGACTTGCCACCAGTTCAAGCGTGGCTGACTGACAAAAATCTGAATCGTCGGCCGCAGCCTGCTGACACCTACCCCATGGCGGCATGCCTGGCGATCGTGGACGAGTTTGGCGGCGATATCGTCCAGATTCCTGCCGTACTGGTGCTGCCGTCGTGACGCACGCAGTAGCCGTCATGGCCGAATGGGCCGCTCCCAAAGAACAACGCAAGGCGCTGCACGAGCTCGACCGGGCGATCGCTGCAGCGCTCGACACTGCCAAGGCCGCTGGCGTGCCCAAGGGGATGATTGTTGCCCTGCTGCACGCCCACGACCACGCCGAAACCCATCGTATGGTGACCAACTCATGATCAAGAATCTTTGCCGCGCCCTGCTGGGGGCGCTGTCTTCTACCAATTCGTGCCACGTCGGCGCCGGCTCCATGAAGGTCCGCACCGGTGGTAATGCCGTGGTGCGGATCAACGGCAAGACCTACAGCGGTTCGAGCGTCGAGATTGTCGGCGGCCGGGTGCGTGTCGATGGCGTCGACCAGGATGGCGTGCTGTCCGGGCCCACGGTAAACGTGACCGTAAACGGTAGCCCTGCCTCTGTTCAGACTGATTCCGGTGATATCACCGTTAACGGCACCGCGGGTACCGTATCGGCCACCAGCGGTGACGTGAAGTGCGGCAATGTCCAGGGCGGGGTCAGCACCACGTCAGGCGACGTCTTGTGCCGCTCGATCGGTGGCAGCGTGTCCACCGTATCCGGCGACGTCAGCCGCTCTTTCCTGTAACCGGGTCAGCACCATGACCCACCCAGCGCACCCCCGGTACCAAGGCACCAATGCCGTGCTGCACATCGAGGGATTTGACCCGATCCCCGTAACCGTCAAGAACTGGCCGCCGTTCCTGGTGCAGGACCTGACTATCGAATGCGAGCTGCCGCCGATGCCAGAAGGCGAACTGACGTCGTTGAAACGCCTCGGTGACCGCCTGCCATGGGATGAGCAACCCCCAGTCCCACCGCCCAGCATTGGCCCCCGCGGCCGCTGGGGCGGCGTGAAGTAGCAATACCCTGCAAGCCAATCAGCCAGATAAACCCGAACGCATGGAAGGAATGCCCGCATGACCAAGCAATACAAGCCAACCCCCGAAAGCTGCGCCGAACGCCTCAAGGATCACCAGTACACGCTGCTGGCCAAGACCGGCAACCTGGAGGCCTGGCGCGCGCAGAAGCCGGGCAGCAGTGCCGATGGATTTGACTTGGTCATGTCGCGCTACGGCACGGCCATGTTTGGCGATACCGGCTGCCTGGTATGGGACGTTGCCGGTTCCTATGGCCTTGAGTTCCTGGCTCGTGGTGATGAGCACGCGGCGTTCATGAAGCTGGACGAGAGCTGCCGGGAAAAGGACCTGGACGAAGAAAACCTGGTGATGATCGTGTTCGATGCGATCTATCACCTGCTGTTCACCCGCAACACGCCAGGCCAGCCCGACTGGCTGCCAGACACGGCGCCTGATGCTGAGCGTATCCAGCAGCTGGATGACTGGCTGATCGGAACGCCATGCAAAGACGGCGAGTATGGTGCCCTGGTGGTGGCGCTGCGGGAGGTGCAAAACCTTGAGGTCAATTCGATTGAGAGCGCCCGCCTGTGGCTGGATGACCACCAGGAACTGCTTGAGCTGTCCGGTGATGAAGGTGAAGAGATCGAAAAACCCACCGATAGCGTGATGCAGCGGATCTACTTTGCCCAGCATGCTGCCGAACAGATCCTGGCCCAGAAAGAGCTTTCCGATGCCGTGAAGCGTGGCGGGGAGCTGATGACAGAGGCCGAGAAGTCGCACCTTGAAGCGATTTGCGAGGATGCGCGCCAGGAGGCGAGCAGCGGCCTGTATGCCGTGCAGATGCTCGAAACGGGCGAGTACCTGGGCTTCGCCAGTGAGGATCAGGCCGACATGCACGTCAGCGTGCTCAATATGTCGGCGCAAGGGTACGTTGCTAAGGTGGTCCCGTCGCCGTGGACCGCTGTGGAGCACTGGAAGGCTGTGGCGCAGCGCCTGCAGGCCAGCTTGACCAGTCAGGGCAAAGAATCGATACAGCGCATGCATGAGCACGCAGAAGAGATCGCGGTACGCAACGTGGAACTGATGCACGCGCGCGGTTTCATCGTTGCCGCCCACGCCTGGGAGAACAACAAGGCCGCGATTGAAACGGTGGCGGGTATCGACAAGGTGCTGTCCAGCCCGCGCGTGCTGGCGCTGATGGAGCGCGCCAAGCCCGTCGAGTACGCCTACGGTCCGAAAGAGCACTGCGACGACTGGAGCAATGACAGCCTGGCCAGCTATGTGAGCGATCGCGAGCTGGTGGCGGGTACTGTGATCTACCGTGGCACGACCCACCACGCCACGCCGAGCAGTTTCCTGCCGGACATTGACGACGTAATCAATCACATGGCCAACCAGGCGTACGA